>CAJDVK010000010.1_pt1 | contig 62763 bp, 59 predicted proteins | sample 7391401 | NCBI WGS metagenome assembly CAJDVK01 (sample SAMEA7055696, study PRJEB34461) | soil metagenome | biome: terrestrial ecosystem; feature: Peninsula; material: soil | place: Antarctica | collected 2016
TCACCTTAGCCACTATTCTTCAACGCTTAGTGGAGCATTACGGTTGGGAACAGCTTGCCGAGCAGATCCCAGTGAACTGTTTTAAAAATGATCCGTCAGAGAAATCATCACTGAAATTTTTACGCAAAACCCAGTGGGCGCGAGACAAGGTGGAAGCGCTTTATATTGCGACATTTGCCTCATAAGCCGGTGGCTGCTCTTAATCCTCTAGCCATCTATATCTACGCTTGCCGCACCCTACTAATGCCGCTTTTCCCGCAACTGGATCATCCTGACCCAATTCGGGGCGTTGAGCCCCGGACGGGCTCATCGACGGCTAAACAACGACCCTGAAGTACAGCATGCACTTACTTTCAGCGCCTTATAAGTTCGCGCGCTTTAACGCTTTAACATTATCTTCAGCAACAACATGGGTACCCGCTTGCCCAGACAGCATAGCCAACGCATCAGATAAACGACCGATAGCGCTAAAACCACCGGATGCAGCAAAACTGCTGGCGGCTTTAATTTTTGGCCCCATTGATCCTGCCGGCACATCCATTTCGCCACCTTCAGCAATCGTCAGCTTACGCAGTGGTTTGGCCTGCGGCGTACCAAAGTCTTGATAAACGGACTCCACATCAGTGAGTAACAACAAAGCATCAGCACCCAGCTCTTTAGCTAAAAACGCACTGGACAGGTCTTTATCAATCACCGCCTCAATACCTTGTAAAGTATTATCCGCTTGACGCACCGAAGGAATCCCACCACCGCCGTTACACACTACGACAGTGCCTTGACCCACCAGCGATTTAATCACCTCGATATTCGGGATGGACAACGGCTGCGGTGAGGCCACCACCCGCCGCCATCTTTCACCGTCTTGTGCGATCTGCCAGCCAGACTGTGCTGCTCGCGCCTCTGCTTCTTCCTGATTGTAAACCGGGCCAATATACTTGGTCGGCTGAGCAAACGCCGGATCATTTAAATCCACCACCACTTGGGTCAGCAAAGTCACAATCGGGCAACTATGCCCCAACACATTGCCCAACTCTTGCTCGACCAAATAACCAATCATGCCGGCAGTTTGTGCGCCAAGTATATCCAGCGGATAACTTTCCTCAGGCTTATAGGCATCGTTCTGCAACGCCAATAAACCCACTTGCGGTCCATTACCATGGGTGACCACCAACTGGTGACCTGCACGAACAATTTGCGCCAAAGCTTTTACCGCAACTTTGACATTCTCACGCTGAACTTGCGCGGTCAGCGGCTGACCACGCTGTAATAAGGCGTTTCCGCCCAATGCTGCAACAACTAACATAATTAACGTCCTAAAGTAGCCACCAACACCGCTTTAATGGTGTGCATACGGTTCTCTGCCTGATCAAAAACAATTGACGCTGGACCCTCAAAGACTTCGCCAGTCACTTCCATCGCATCAATCGCAAACTTTTCCTGAATTTCTTTGCCCACTGTGGTTTCCGTATTGTGGAATGCCGGTAAACAATGCATAAACTTCACTCGTGGGTTGCCTGTTCTGGCCATCAACTGCCCATTGACCTGATAAGGCATCAGCAATTTAATGCGCTCAGTCCAAACGTCATCCGGCTCACCCATGGACACCCAGACATCGGTGTAAACAAAATCCACGCCCTTGACCGCAGTATCAATGTCATCGGTAATGGTAATTCGCGCACCGGTTTCTTCCGCGATACTCCGAGCATAGTCTTGAACCTCTTGCTCTGGCTGACAGGCCTTTGGTGCACACAAGCGCACATCCATACCCATTTTTGCGCCACCGATTAATAAACTGTTACCCATATTATTGGCGGTATCACCAATAAACACATAAGCCACGTCATGCAGCGGCTTATCAATATGTTCTTGCATGGTGAGCAAGTCAGCCAGAACCTGCGTTGGGTGAAAATCATCGGTCAGACCATTGTAAACCGGTACACCTGAGTGCTCAGCCAGTTCAACGACAATTTCTTGGCCAAAGCCACGATACTGGATGGCATCGTACACACGGCCCAAGACACGAGCCGTATCCTTCACCGACTCTTTATGTCCCATATGATTCCCCGTTGGGCCTAAATAGGTGACTTGCGCACCTTGATCATACGCCGCCACTTCAAAACTGATCCGAGTCCGAGTTGAGTCTTTCTCAAAAATCAGCGCAATATTTTTACCTTGCAGTCGTGGCTGCTCAGTACCTGCGTACTTTGCTGCTTTAAGGTCTGCTGATAACTTCAGCAAAAACCCAATTTCCTCAGGCGTAAAATCGCGCAACGTTAGCAAGTCACGATCTCTCAGGTTAAAAGCCATGCATCTGTTCCTTGGTTAACAGCTGAAATAAATTGCAGCCAAAATTAAACATTAAATAGGGTCGCGCACTGTGGGACAGCTCATACAACGTCCACCGCCATGGCCACGACCCAGCTCTGCGCCTGGAATTTCCAATACCTTAATACCGGCAGCAGCTAACGCAGCGTTGGTATCGTCATTGCGGTCATAGCCGATCACCACGCCAGGACTGAGCGCCAACACATTATTGCCATTATTCCACTGTTCACGCTGGCGTTCGGCTGGATGCTCACCGCCAGTAGCTATCACCTCTAAGGCGGCATAGCCTAAAGCTTCGGCCACCACAGCAAACATATGCCGTGGATCACGGTCAAAAACATGTGAGTTGCCGCTGATATCTGGGCGCAGATTATAACAAACGATTTGGTCGACGACCTCAGTAAATGCGGTGACAATATTGCCACCACAGAAGGTAAACACCGTATCCAAGTGCATCGCTGCTCGGGATTTAGGCATTTGACAGGCAATCACATGGTCCACACTGCCTTTGGCAAACAGCGCACGGGCTAACTGGCCAATCGCTTGTGGTGAGCTGCGCTCGCCCATGCCCAGCAGCAGGGTGCGATTGCCGATGGGCATCATATCACCCCCTTCTAGGGTGGCGCGGCCAAAATTTTGCATAGGATCACCCCAGAGCACCTCGACTTTACCGGCAAACAGCGGATGAAACCTGTACACAGCAGCACTCAGCAAAGTTTCTGCCTGGCGCGCTGACCAATACATGGGGTTGAGCGTCACCCCAGCATAAATCCAAGCGCTGTTGTCACGGGTGAATAAAAAGTTCGGTAAAGGCGGCAAGACAAAACCATACGGCCCCAGATGATTGCCAAATAAACTCAGCGGCGTAAAAGGCAAATCAGCCACTTCCAGCCCGCCAATTAAGTACTCGGCCAACTGTGCACTGGGTAATTCATCCAGCCATGCGCGCAAATCGGACAGCATCCCCACGCCAACTTCATTCCAGGTAATGCGCTGATCCAAGACCCACTTGCGCGCCTCTACTATGGCTAAGGTTTGCGCCAGCAAGTCGTGCATTTCCAGCACCTCAACCCCACGACTCTGCATAATGCTAACAAACACAGCATGATCTTTTTGCGCTTGCTTGACCCACAACACACCATCAAACAATAACCCAGCGCAGTTTGCCGGAGTTAAACGTCGCTGCGCCAACCCCGGTCGGCAGACAATCACCTGACGTAAAGTACCGGTTTCTGAATGTACACCTAAAGTCAGCTCAGACATGGTTTGCTCCCTCATAGCACTGCGCAAATAATAGCACCTGCAACAAGCCACCAGCATTTCCAAACCAATTAAGACAGGCTCGGACAGTACTCACTGAGCCATATACATAGATTGCCCTATTAATATCCGCATCATGGGTCATGCTGTCTAAACCTAGGTATTTAGCCGTGCGCCACCCTGTAGATGGGCAAAAAACGGGCTTTATCCGAGTATTAAATAGATACCTTATCCCCAGTGCTGCAAAGCCAGGCACGATATTGTGCAAATCAACCCGGTTGAGCGCAATGAAACACCGAAAACTGCACGGGATATCCAGAATCGCGTCAATGAAATTTCATTCAATTCATCCTTGCTCAGAGAGTTGCGAGCTATTGACTTTGTTACCCGCCAGCTGCAGGAAAACAAACTGGATAGAGATCGCTACTCTAAAATACTAGTGCACCGCATTGAAGCGACTAAGGAAATTAATCCACTGTCAGCCTCCAGCAAAATAAACTCTGAATGGTCATTTTTAACCCTCGTGCGTGACATTGGTCGTGAATCGGCCAAGGCGTTTCTTGATCAGCATTATGAGAGCCTCGGTAAGACATCCACACTTAATCTAAAGCGCGAGTTCTCATAAAGTGTTGAGGTTGAAAACAAACGAGGTCTGCTGACACTTCACTGCGCCGACAGTCCGCGCAGTCATTCCAGCCCACTAACACGAGCGCAAAAGTAATCCACTCGCCCATTTGGCGAGATTGACAACATAATCAGCACAGGTGTTACTGTTGCCTCACGCACAGAACACTTGCTCAAGATATTTAAGCAATCTGCCGGTCAATGGCCTTATCTAACAGTATTACAGTCGTTACTGTATAAGGCAGCTAAAATGTTCGCTTGGCCAGCAAACCTCTGTATGGTTCGCCAACGTCAACGGTTGAGTAAGTAGCGGCCAGCAGCTACTTTGTTGGTTACTTTAAAGCGCTGCAGCTGTAGTATTGCTGCAGCGCATACACTTTTATATGGGAGATGGGTCATGTTAACGGGTAAAAATGCGGTTGTTACTGGCTCTACTTCGGGCATTGGCTTAGCAATCGCCCGTGGTCTGGCTGAACAAGGCGCTAATGTGATGATTAATGGCCTCGGCAGTGCAGACGACAATGAAGCAGTCAGAAAATCAATCGAAGTTGATTTTGGCACCAAGGTGCTCTTTTCACCGGCAAATATGCTGCAGTCAGAGCAAATTGTCGCGATGATCGCTGAAGCAGAAGAGACTTTCGGTTCTGTCGATATTCTGGTCAATAACGCAGGTATCCAGTTTGTTGCCCCCGTCGAAGAGTTTCCAGAAGAAAAGTGGGATGCCATCATTGCAATTAACCTGACCTCGGCTTTTCATACCATTAAGGCTGTTATTCCAGGTATGAAACAACGCGGATGGGGGCGTATTATCAATACAGCTTCAGCACACGCATTGGTCGCTTCGCCTTATAAATCAGCTTATGTTGCGGCTAAGCACGGCATTGCTGGTTTAACCAAAACAGTGGCTTTGGAGCTGGCTGAGTTTGGCACCACAGTTAATGCGATTGCGCCGGGTTATGTTTGGACTCCATTAGTCGAACAGCAAGTGGCTGATACTGCCAAGGTGCGCGGCATAAGCGAAGAGCAAGTGATGCAAGATGTCTTGCTCAAAGCGCAACCCACGAAAAAGTTTGTCACCGTCGATGAAGTTGCTGCGGTTGCTGCCTTTCTGTGTAGCGATAATGCGTCATCTATTACTGGTTCTACATTGCCGGTTGACGGCGGTTGGACTGCGCAATAATAGAATTGAACCATCCGTTTTTATTACTATAAGATATTGCACGTTAGCTGAACCATAGATCTTAGGGGAAATACCAATGAGTAAAAAATCGATCAACCTAGCCTTGCAGGGCGGCGGCTCTCATGGCGCTTTTACTTGGGGCGTGCTCGACTATTTAATGGAAGACGGCCGTATTGATGTTGAGGGTATTTCTGGTACAAGTGCAGGTGCAATGAACGCCGTGGTATTTACCCAGGGTTACATGGATGGTGGCCGAGAGGGTGCGCGCGAGGCACTGCACAACTTTTGGAGCAAAGTCTCAAACTTATCCATGTTCAGTCCCCTCAAGCGCAATCCTTTCAGTGTTTTGACTGGCAACTGGGACATGACTGACTCCCCAGCCTATATTATGATGGATCTGCTAAGCCGAGTTGCCTCGCCATATGAAATCAATCCATTTAAATATAATCCGTTACGTCAGCTGATTGAAACCACTGTTGATTTCGAGAAAGTCAGAGCGTGTAAGGATATAGAGTTATTTATTGCGGCAACTAACGTTCAATCGGGCAAGATTAAGGTGTTCGAGGGCAATGAACTTACTGCCGATATGATTTTAGCTTCTGCATGCTTGCCTACCATTTATCAAGCTGTTGAAGTGGATGGCATACCTTATTGGGACGGTGGTTTTAGCGGCAATCCGCCTTTATTTCCTTTGTTCCAAACAACAGAATCCCAAGATATCGTTATTGTTCAAGTAAACCCAATTGAGCGTCAAAAAACTCCAAAATCTGCACAGGAGATACAGAATCGAATCAATGAGATTTCGTTCAACTCATCCTTACTCAGGGAGTTGCGCAGCATTGAGTTTGTGCACCGTCTGCTTGAGGAAAACAAACTGGATACCGATCACTATGCCAATATTTTAGTGCATCGCATTGAGGCCACTGAAAAAATAAATCCCTTGTCAGCGTCCAGCAAAATGAACTCTGAGTGGTCGTTTCTAACCCATTTGCGTGACATTGGTCGTGATTCTGCGCGAGTCTTTCTTGAAGAGCACTTTGATAATTTAGGCGTAGAGTCTTCCCTCGATCTGGAGCATGAAATTCATTGGTCGTAAACTCGCTCAAGCTTTTTAAATAATACTTCAAGAATATAGATAAGGTGTTTTACCACTTCTTGAGCGCAAGTATTCATAAAACACTTTATGGGTACGCTAGCGCTCAAAAAGTTAATACAAGCGCCCCAGCGATGACTTCTAAACCACGCACAAGCCGGGCTTATTCACCCTTTGCTTTATCGACACAGATAAAGTCTCACACTGCATGATGCTCTTGTCTTAATCAGTGTACTTTGTGTAAGCAGAATGTCTCATCTGTGAACTGCTGTATCGCTCCCATGCTAATAAGCTTTTAGCAAAAGCCTGGATTCCAGACCAACAGACTTGCGCTGAACTCTTTATCCAGCGCGAAGCGCCATCACGCTATTTAATCTGAGTTTCCCCTTTGAATAACCTATGACCTTAAACTCTAGTGCTATAGACCATTCTGTTTTTTGTAGTAGGTTAGGCGTCAAGAAAACTGTAATCATCCCCGTATGTTAAAATAGTAGCCAGTACGGTTTTTTAGCAAGTCAGGAGCACCCTGGAATTCTGGAAATCAACAAAGGGAGCGGCCCAGGTTGGGTTGAATTGCCATGTATTTCATCAATGCGAGTTGCACCAAGCTCTTAATAAAAACCTTATCTGCAGAAGGACTCGATATAGCGCACCTTTGCCAACAAGCAGGAGTTGATACTCACTTACTACAGAACGAAGAAAACCTTTTTCAACGCCAAGCAGTTTATCGCTTACTGGAGTTAGCAGCGGTTGCCGCAGACAATCCCGACATCGGATTAAAGACTTACCAACACTCTACGCTAGGTAACTTTCACTTGGTCGGTTATGTGATGATGTCCAGTGCTAACTTAAAACAAGCGCTGGAGCATTTAGCGCACTTTACCCCCCTCTTAAGCAATGGCTTTATAGTCACCTTAAGCAAGGAACAAGATGATCGCATGTGCTTATCATGGACATCCTATACAGAGGTTGGCAGCATTCAGCCTCGCCAGTTCTCCGACGCAACAACTGCCGCCCTGCTGGGTTTTTGCCGTTGGTTAGCAGGCGATAACTTGTTACACCCGCAGATGATTGAATTTGACTACCCTGAGCCTGAGGATATTAGCAAACATCGTAGCGTATTCGGATGCCCTCTAGGTTTCGGCGCCGAACGCAATAGACTCTACTTTTCAGTATCAGACTTGCTTTCACCGCTGAGCACCGCTAACCAAGCACTGGCTATGCTGCATCAGCATTTTGCTGAAAAAAAGATGAAGCAACTGTTCGGCAACTCACTCACCTACCGCGTACAAACCCTGCTATTCGAACAGCTGTGCCAAGGCCGTGTCGATTTAGAGTCAATAGCTGACAAACTCTGCATGAGCAAACGCACCCTGCAACGGGGGCTAGAAAAAGAAGGTGTGCAATTCACAAGTTTACTCTGTAAAAACCGTATGCATCTCGCCAATCACTATCTGCGTCATACTCAGCACAGTGTCGAAGAAATAGCCAACTTACTTGGTTTTTATGATCAAAGCGCCTTACACAAAGCCTGTATACGCTGGTTTGAGATGCCCCCTGCTCGTTATCGAAGAGAGAGCGAATTACAACAGTCTGGAATGACTGCTGGATAACACCTCAGTTGCAGCAGACGTCACTCTGTTACTTAGACGGGCAGTGACTGCTGAACCTTGAGCAGTACAGCGCGGGATTACGCACTGACCTTTAAGCCATTGATAGTCGCGGCGCACTAAAAAATCAGCGCGCCGGCTAGGCCTCAACCACAAGCACGCCCTTTATTGGCAGATATATTCAGCACCCTAGCAGAGCAGTCTTTAGCAACACGTATACACTGTATTAGCTCGCCCCGACTGGTGATCAACAGTCGGAGCTGAGCAAGTTGAGAGCAGGGTTATCGTGATTTTAAACTCCAGAACTATTTCTGCTCCTTATCGTCTTTACCTATTTTTGGGGCCACAGTCGCTTGCGCCTTAGGCGATGTTGTTTCCGCTGGCTTTTTTACCGCAGCCTTACCTTCTTCAGCTATCTGTTTCTTATCTGCTGCTGCAGCATCGTTCTGAGCTGTGGCTGCTGCTGGCTCTTCGGGCTTTGTAGCAGCTGTGTCGACCGTAGGCTTTGTCGGTTCAAGCAGCTTTTTTACAGGCGCTGGAGCTGCAACGTCCTGCTTCTTATCTGCAGCCGCAGAATCAGTCTGAGCTGCTGGCGCTTCGGACTTAGTAGGCGCTGTGTCGGCCGTAGGCTTTGTCGGTTCAAGCAGCTTTTTTACAGACGCTGGAGCTGCAGGTGCTTTTTTCTTAGCTAAAACTGTTGTGTCAGCCTTAGATTCTGCAGTTGGCAGCGCTTCTTGCTTAATCCTTGCTGTACGCGCCTTAGGCTGGGCCTTTTTGACTGGTTTCTTCACAGCTATTTTAGCTGGAGTAACCCGTTTTTTATCCGATGTTACAGACTCAGTCTGTGCTGCCGTCTCAGTCTGTGCTGCCGTCTCTGTTGATGTTGCTGGCTTAGCTGTTGGTTTAGTAGCAGGTACTCGCCCTACGGGCGGTGTCGGTGCCGCCGGTTTTTCCAGTTTGCGTACAGCAGCTTTAACTGGAGTGGTTTTTTCCTCATCTAAGAGCGCAGCTTTAGCCGGCGCTATAGCCTCTGTACTATCAGCCGAAGCAGATAGTTTAGAGTCAGCCAAGGCTGACATAGGTTGTTCGAGCAACTGGTGCAATTGACGCCACAGTTCACCTACTGCCCCATCAGCAGTTAATAGCTCTGGTACTAGCTGCAGCACAGTCTCAAGCAGCGTTTTTCGTTGGGCATTATCGGTCAGTAACAGCGGTAAAGTCTCTAGGCTTTCCGCGGGATGGGCGAAAACTAACAACCCTTGCAGCTCAATCAGTTCGCGAATGCTACCCAAGTCTATGCTGTGTTCTTTAATCAGATTACGACTTTGCTCGGCTAACTGCTCAACCCTGTCTTTACTAAATCTACCGCTTCTTTGGCCAAACAAAAACAAGATCCGTGCCAAGGCTTCCGCAGCGCCACCCTGTGACAGAGAACCACGCAAACGCTCAGTTAAGTCCTTATCCTGTTGCTGACTATCATTTCCCTGAGTCTCCACCGCCTCTTGTGCACCAGCTAAAGTGCTGAGGCCACCGTACAAAGCATGGAAGTTCATTTTTTGCGATGTATCACGAACCTCGCGATAAGTATTGAGCTGCCTCTCGACTAAATCAGCAAAGGTCTCTTGCCAAGTCAGTAAAGGATTATCAGATGAAACTGGTTGACGGTTTGCGCGCACCACAGGTGCACTGCTGGTCAGCCAACTCAGTACTGGATTCAAGCTGCTATAGGCATACTGTTGCATGCGCAACGGGTGTGTTTTGCGCATCAGTTCAGCAAAAGGCTCATTGATAATGCCGCGTACCCAAGGCCGTATATAGCTCTCATACAGTGCATTATTGATCTGTGAGGTTTGGTCGACCAAGGTGAACTCGGGCTCGTCGTCCCGCTCATTATCCTCAGGCAAAATATCAGCAATACGTCTAGATTCGAAATGCACTGCATAGTTGTGCTCAGTCCCGTCTGTACTCGACACATCATCAATGGTCATTTCATAGAGTCCCGGAGCCAATAATGCTATGGCTTCGCTCGCAGCCAAAAGCCCGCGATGCTCGCGGCGTGCCACAGCGCCAGAGACAAACATTTCTAAGTGATCAATAGTGGCATGCTTCAGGTAAACAATAGTACGGCCCGAACTGCGCAGCGCTAAATCACTGGGGTAAATATCAGCGATCCAGTTTAACGCCTGCTGTGGCGGTGTAATAACGTCACCATAGGAACAGAACACCACCACTGGCGCTTCAATTTTGCTTAAATCAATTTTGCTGCTCTCCCGCCCCAAACCGCCAGCGAGACGATTGCCAATAAATAAATCGTCAACAATTGCCTCGATCTCCTCGCTATTCATTAGAACTGGGTTGCCCCACCAACGTTCAAAGTCAAGAAAACTCGAGGTTTCATTGTCAACGTTACTGAAGAGATTGTAGTACTTACTCCAATACGTATTGGCTGGATTTAAGCTTTCAAAGTAGCTAACCAACCAAGCACCGTCAAAACGGCCGCTGCCCAGATCACTGGCCAAGCGAGTCATCCAAGCGCCGCCAAGTAAGCCACCAACATAGCGCATAGGACTATGCTCATCACCGCTCTCTCTAGAGGACAGTGGTGCACCGTTAATGATTACCAGTCCTGGTAGTTCTGGCCGCGCTGCCGCTAACCCCATCAGCGCCCAACCTGCCTGGCAATTACCAATAACGATAGGCTTGCCTGCTTTTGGGTGACGCTTAGTCACCTCTTCAATAAAATGAGCCTGAGCTAAGTTGATGTCATTTAAAGTTTGACCGGGCACAGGGGAATGGCTAAAAGCAATATAGTAAGTGGGGTGTCCGGCGCGCAAACTTTCGCCAACGGTTGACTCTTGCTGGAAACCACCAATGCCCGCTCCAGGTCCAGCCCGTGGATCAATAATGATCACCGGCACACGTTTTTCACTGCTTGGCTGATCTGACTCAGGAATAACTTTTAGCAGCGCATAGTTAACTGGTTGAGACAAGTCACGGCCATCGATCAAAGTTTCATAAGGGAAGTTGAGTAACAAGGGATACCCTGCACGCTCATGCGCCAAGGTATTATCCCCACGCTGGCGCAATGCATCCAAGTACAGCAAGCTACGTTGACCGAAGTCGATCCAATACTCAAAGAAGTCAGCGGCGCTGAGTTCCTGTGCTTGCCTTTCACGCATAGGCCCGAGAATAGCCTTATGACTTCGTGCAGATGCTGCAGAGATGCTGTCAAATTGCTGACGTTGCAGCTGGCCTAAATGCTTAAACAGTGCCTGTGCAGAAGAAAAACGCTCCCCTTCCTTGGCAGAAAAACTCTTTTTGCTCATATATACCTCATATATTGAAGTTATTGTTTTCAGAACACCTTACTTCTGCTATTGGGATAGGCCTCGTCTAATCGCTCTTTCTGTAGTCAACCAGTCAAGGTGAAGAAAAGCTGTTTTGCAGCGCACTATAATGCTTACTAAGATCTTATGCCCCCTGCAGAGCAAACTACATTAGACCTTACTATAGCTAAGGGCATTATAGTTGTGACCCCGCTTAATCTAGAAAGTTTACCAAGCGCATTAAAAGCTTAAGCAACAATCAACAGCAAGGTTTTGCCAGCCTTGGGTAAGAATGCTCCAGCGCGTGTTGGGCCTGTAATAGCATATAAATTAACACTATAAAACGCTGGCAGCACTTATAAGTGCCTGCACAGCAAAGCTACTCAGCAAGATAGCTAGAGGAGGGGCGCTTTTGTTGCATCAGCAGCTCAAGATTGAGATTGAGATTGAGATTGAGATTGAGATTGAGATTGAGATTGAGATTGAGTCGAGCATACAAGAATACATGTGCGGGACATTGGATATCTCGCACATGTAAATGTAAGCAAGTGAGAACATGCCCTGGGCAGGTATCTTATTTAACACTCTGCAACGCTAGAGCTTTACTTGGCAGAAGTATGGCCAGCGCAGCACCTAGCTGATCACTGGCCTCGGCAACGTATTCTTGTTCTTCCCGCAAACAGCAAACAAGCTGGGGTCTAAACACCACAGTTTTTCTTGTTTCTGAACTGCACATTCTGCCTGAGCAGCTTGCATCATCTTATAAGAGACCGGCGCTGCTCAGGTAAACACAGCACTGCAGCAGTGCTGTGTAAATATGTACGAGTTATTTTTGCAGACCTCCTTTGTTTGTCTGAGCTGGGGTGACCGGCACTTTCTGCTGTTTAGCCTCTGCTTTATCCGCTTTGGTTGGAGCGGCCTGCTTCGCATCTGCAGCTGATAAGTCAGCCTGTGCTGCCGTTGCTGACTGCGCTGCTTTTTTAGCAGCTGCTTTACGCGCCTTAGTCTTTGTCGGCTTTTTAACAGCAGTTTTAGCCGGGGCTTCCTTACTCTTACCTGCTGCAGTGGTGTCATCCTTAGCTGCCGCAGCGGGTTGCGTGTCTTGTTTAGCGGTGGTTTTACGCGCCTTGGGCTTTGCTGATTTTTTAGTAGCAGTTTTAACTGGAGTTGTCTTGTTCTTATCTGCTGCAGCTGTCTGAGTTTTAGCAACTTCTACTGCTGGTAGTGCTTTAGGCTCAGCTGGCTTTACAGCTGGCGCCGGTTTCTGCGCAGCCGCTTTAACGTCAGCGGTAACGGTCTTTTCTTTATCTAAGGCTGCAGACTCAGCTTGAGCGGCTGCCACGGGTTGCGCACCTTGCTGACTAACTGCTGGCTTTACTGGGGCTGCTGGTTTCTGCGCAGCCGCTTTAACGTCAGCGGTAACAGTCGTTTTCTTATCTAAGGCTGCAGACTCGTTCTGTCGGCTTTTTCGCAGAAACCTTAGTCTCAACTGTATCTTCCTCTGCCAAGCTCGAAACTTTAGACGGTGCTTTATCACTTGTACTATCCAACGGAGCAGATAACTTAGGCTGAACAAAGGCAGGCATAGGCTGCTCGAACAGCTGATGCAATTGGCGCCAAAGTTCGCCTACCGCTCCCTCAGCAGTCAATAGCTCCGGCACCAGACGAGTCACAGTATCCAGCAGCACTTTTCGTCTATCATTATCAACCAATAACAACGGCAATGTTTCTAAGCTTTCAGCAGGGAGAGCGAAAACTAACAACCCTTGCTGATCGATAATCTCGCGAATATTGCCCAAATCTATATCGAACTCTTTGATTAAAGCACGACTTTTCTCAGCAAGCTGCACCACACGATCCTTACTGAATTTACCACTCTGATGGCCAAGCAAGAGCAAGATCCGCGATAGGGCTTCCACCCCGCCACCGAGTGTAAGTGAGTCACGCAAATATTCAGTAACATTCTGATCCTGTTGTTGAATAGAACCTAGCTGGGTATCTGGTGCTTGCGCACCGGTCAGAGTACTGAGAGCACCGTAGACTGCATGGAAGTTCATCTCCTGCGAGGCATCACGCACATCGCGATAAGCATTGAGTTGTGCTTCAACTAAGTTGGAGTAAGTCTCCTGCCAAGCTAATAACGGGTTATTAGCAGAAACCGGCTGACGACTTGCGCGTAGCAAAGGAGCGTAGCCAGCTAGCCAGCTCAACGCTGGATTCAAGCTACTGTAGAGATACTGTTGCATGCGGAACGGATGTGTCTTGCGCATCAGTTCAGCAATGGGTTCACTGATCGCTGGGCGCAGCCAGGGTCGTACAAACCACTCGTAAAGTCTGCTGTTAATCTGTGAAACTTGGTCAACTAAAGCAAATTCGCGTTCATCGTCCCGCTCCCGCTCGTCTTCATCGTCGCTCAGAATATCGGCGATCCGTCTAGGCTCGAAGTACACTTCATAGCTTGGCTCAGACTCCGCTGCCATAGGTACATCCTCGATAATCATTTCGTACAACCCAGGCGCCAATAACCTTATGGCCTCGTTGGCATCCAGTAGCTCACGGTGTTCGCGGCGTGCCACAGCGCCAGAGACAAAGATACCTAAATGACCAATAGTCGCGTGCTCTAGGTAAATAATAGTACGGCCTGCACTGCGCAGCGCTAAGTCGCTAGGATAAATATCGGCGATCCAGTTTAATGCTTGCTGCGGCGGGGTAATATCATCACCATAAGAACAAAATACCACCACTGGTGCTTCAATTTCTCTGAGGTCGACTGCGCTGCTTTGTTGCCCTAAGCCGCCAGTGAGACGATTGCCGATAAATAAATCATCGACAATCGTCTCGATTTCCTCGCTATTAAGTAGGGTTGGGCTGCCCCACCAACGTTCGAAGTCAAGGAAGCGCGGGACTTCGCTATCGATTTTACTAAACAGATTGTAATACTTACTCCAGTGCGTGTTGGCCGGGTTTAAGTTTTCAAAACTGCTGACCAACCAAGCGCCGTCAAAACGGTCATTGCCTAAATCACTCGCTAAACGAGTCATCCATGCACCACCCATCAGACCGCCTGCGTAGCGCATAGGGTTACGTCCATTAACACCCGCCCAATAAGACAGTGGCGCACCATTAATAATTACCAGCCCAGGCAGCTCAGGGCGTGCTGCGGCTAGGCCCATCAGCGCCCAACCGGCTTGGCAATTACCGATCACTATCGGCTTATCTGCTTTTGGGTGACGATCAATCACCTCTTCAAGAAAGCGAGCTTGGGCTACGCCGATGTCATGCAAGGTTTGACCGGGCTCGGGCGAGTGACTAAAAGCAATAAAATAGGTTGGGTGCCCTGCACGCAAACTTTCGCCGACCGCTGAATCTTGTTTAAAGCCACCAATGCCGGCACCATGCCCACCTCTTGGGTCAATAATAATGACCGGAGCACGTTTACCGTTGTTCGGCTGATCAGTTTCAGGAGTAATCCTTAGGAGCGAGTAATTCACTGGGCGAGGCAGATCGCGCCCATCAATCAGAATATCGTAAGGAAATTTAAGCAATAAAGGATATCCTGCAGCCTCATGAGCCAAGGTATTATCACCGCGCTGACGCAATGCATCTAAATACAGCAGGCTGCGTTGAGCAAAGTCGACCCAGTACTCCCAATAATCAGCGGCGTTGGGCTGGCGCAGATCCCCTGCACGCATTGGTCCCAAAATAGTTTTATGACGCTGGCCAGACGCCTTAGAGAGACTATCAAATTGCAGACGTTGCAACTGCCCTAAGTTTTCGTACAGTGCCTGAGCCGAGGAAAAAACCTCCTCACTCTTAGCATAAAAACTCTTATTGCTCATACATACCTCATATCGATTGGAATCATTTTTTGCGTCTAGCCTGCCACTGCTGGGGCTTTGGCGACTTGCGATGCCTTTACTTATAGCGGATCAGCCGAATTGAAGCAAAATCTTTGTGCAGTGCAAAATAATACTTGCAAAAGTCTTTTTTGCAGTGCATCATAGTAACACATCAGGGCCTCACGGCTCTCACACTTTGAACCATACCAGTCCTCAAAATAGGTGAAATAACATTATGACTTTATTTAATTCAGATAAATTACAAGAAACTCAAAAAGCTCAACTCGAGCTGCTGCAACAAATCAGCGGTAAGATTTTTGAGAGCGTTGAGCAACTGACTCAGCTGCAACTTAAATCACTGCGCGCTACCAGTGGTGAGCAGTTCGAAAGCTTAAACGCGCTGCTGTCAGTAAAAAACCCACAGGATTTAGCTAGCCTGCAAACAGCTTTCCCACAGCCTGCAGCACAAGCTGAGCGCTTAATGGAACTTAACCGTGAAGTGTACGAGCTGATTTCTAGCACCCAAGCAGACATTGCTAAGCTCGCTGAAAGCCAGGTTGACGCAACCACTCAGCAAACTCAGGAAATGATCGAAAACCTGAGCAAAAACGCACCAGCCGGCGCTGAGCCAGCAGTTGCTATGTTTAAAACTGCTCTAGAAAGTGTTGGCAGCACCTTTGAAAGCGTGCAACAAGCTGCTAAGCAAGCAAGCAAAATGGCTGAAGAAGGTATCACTGCTGCATCGACAGCTGGCCAAGCCACTGCTGATGCTGCTAAGAAGGCCACTGCTGAAGCAGCGAAGCCTAAAGCAACAACAAAGAAATAAGATCACACCTGCGAGACCGTTAAAGTCTCACTAGTGTAAAAAAAAGGGAATACCTGTTACAGGTGTTCCCTTTTTTCATCATCTGCTTAGCAACTGTTAATGCTAAAGCTGACAGCACCAAGCGGCACAGCAGTACATATTTATCCATCACCAACATTACGGCTAGTCTGACTTGCGCCCCCTTTCTCTCTGACGCACATTTACCCCGACCCAGCTGAAACTGATCAACGCGCAATGCTGAAGCTCAGTGACTTCAATTCAAATGCACTAACTTATTGACCACTTAGCTCAATACAGAGTTTTGCTGTGCATAAAGCCTTTCCCAGCCTGCTAGACTGTGCACTTGCCTGCGCCTGCACCTTCAGACCACTCTTGAAAACCCTACCCAAACCGCCTCGCCAACAGCGATGCTTTGACTAACCGGCAATACCAACAAGTCCATTCGATCTGCCAGCACTGGCAACTCCTAGAGTGATTAAAAGCAAGACACTGCCCATGTAAACCCTTGCTGCTCTTACAACGAATCAGCTCGGATAAAAATAGTTTGTGCAGCGCACAAAAAACTCTTGCAAATAGTCTTTTTGCAGTGCAACATAATCACAAGCATGAACCCATGGTGGTTCAAATGCATTAAGCCGTATCTCGGCATTACCATTGATAGGAAACTACGAATATGTCATTTTTTGATTCAGAGAAACTACAAAGCACCCAGAAAGCTCAACTGGAATTACTGCAGCAGATCAGCACAAAGATTTTTGAAAGCGTTGAGCAACTGACTCAATTGCAACTTAAGTCACTGCGCGCCACTAGCAGCGAGCAGTTCGACAGCTTGCGCTCAATGCTATCTGTAAGTAACCCACAGGATTTTGCTAGCCTGCAGTCATCTTTCCCACAACCAGCAGCGCAAGCCGAAAGCTTAATGGAGCTTAACCGTGAAGTGTACAAGCTGATTTCCAGCACCCAAGCAGACATTGCTAAGCTCGCTGAAAGCCAAGTTGAAGCAACCACTCAACAGACTCAGGAAATGATCGAGACTCTGAGCAAAAATGCACCAGCCGGCGCTGAGCCTGCAGTTGCTATGCTTAAATCAGCACTAGAAAACGCTGGCAGCACTTATGAAACTGTGCAACAAGCTGCCAAGCAAGCAAGCAAAATGGCTGAAGAAGGTATCGTTGCTGCATCTGCAGCCAGTCAAGCGACTGTTGACGCTGCTAAGCCTAAAGCTGCTGCGAAAAACTAAGAATACACCTGCGAGACGCTTAAAGTCCCGCTAGGGTAAACAAAAAAAGGGAACGCCTCTAACAAGCGTTCCCTTTTTTAATAAACTGTTTGAGCACTGCAGCCATCATAACTCATCTAAGATCACACAAAAATAATAGCCTCTAGCCTTTTAATACATCGCTGTCACTCTTGATGGCCCACCTTACCGAGCCACTCACTTGTTTGCACGCAACATCTCTCAGATGAAAAAGTACGTCACTCAACCCTTGCAATGAATCGCTTCGCATACCTAATTTTAATTTGACTTCACAGCTTTACGCTGTTTTCTCTACTGTCGCAATAAACCAACGCCTAACATATTAAGCCAACACTCTAGCCTGCTGTTAACTAACAGTTTTTGTTAGCCACTGTGAACGATGACACAAGCTACTTTTCTTCCTCATCCGCTTCAGTCTTGGTTGCTTCAGGCTTACCTTTTGGAGTTGTGCCAAATAAACCAAACAGACTCTGGGTGCTCTGATAGAGCTTCTTTGAACGCTCCATATACTCGCTCATCAAATCCCCAGTGGCTGGCGTTTGTTGACGCATAAATTCGCTCCAAGCTTGCGATGATTGCACACTGGCCTTGGTCTGCAGATCTATCACGGTTTGAATGCTTTGCTCCAAGTAACTGCCGAACATGCCTTGGAGCGGACCGTAAAAGCGGATGATGCCTTTGAGCATATCACTGGAAAAAATCGGTTCGCCATCATTCTCTGCCTCTTGAATGATTTGCAAAAGGATACTGCGCGTCAAGTCTTCGCCGCTTTTAGCATCGATGACTTGGAAAGGCGTTTCATCGATCACCAGCTGACGAATATCATTGACATTCACATGAGTACTAGTATATGTATCGTACATACGACGATTCGTATACTTTCTAATTAAACGTGGCTGGGAACGATTGTTGTCTGACATGGTAAAAAATCTCGTAAACTGTATACAGAAGTATGTGATAGTACCTCATCACTGTAGCTGACGTCCTATGCGAGGCTGAAAACACCTGTCTAGACTATCAGCTTCTTGGTTAATTACCTGTCATTTACAGATTTATGTCACCGTAAGACAACTTTTCGTCGCTTAAATACCTACCCACTTTTAAGCGGATGATTGATAATAAGAAAAAATTCAATAAAAATATAAATTTAATAGAGGTAAATACATGACCAACCAAAAATCTATCGCTTTAGTTACTGGCGGCATGGGCGGCATCGGAACAGCTATAAGTCGTCGTTTGCACGATGATGGCTTTAGCGTAGTTGTAGGCTGCAGCGTTGGCTCAGCTCGTAAAGACACTTGGCTCGCGCAACAAGCAGAAGAAGGTTATACCTTTAAAGCTTTAGAGTGCGATGTTGGCGATTGGGAATCCACTAGCAAAGCTTTCGAAAAGCTACGTGAAGAGGTCGGCACAATTGACGTGTTAGTTAATAATGCTGGAATTACACGCGATGGTACTTTCCGTCGAATGACCCCTGAAAACTGGCATGCGGTAATGAGCACCAACCTAAACAGCCTGTTCAATACTAGCAAACAAGTCGTTGAAGACATGCTAAACAAGGGCTGGGGTAGAATCATTAATATCTCTTCAATTAACGGTCAACGCGGTCAGTTCGGTCAAGTTAACTACTCCACAGCCAAAGCAGGTGTTCACGGCTTTACTATGGCTCTTGCCCGCGAAGTCGGCGGCAAAGGCGTGACTGTTAACACAGTATCACCTGGCTATATCGCAACTGATATGACTGCAGCAATACGCCCTGATATTTTAGAAGGTATGATCTCTGGCATTCCTGTTGGTCGCCTAGGACTACCAGAAGAAATTGCTTCGATGGTGGCTTGGTTAGCATCGAAAGACGCAGCTTATGCTACTGGCGCCGATTTCTCACTTAATGGCGGCATGAATATGCAGTAATAAGGCATATCCCTACCTTGTATTACAGTCCGTTGTAATCAACATCGGCAAAGATAACAAAGCCCAGATGCACAGCTCTGACCTAGAGCTGTGCATCTGTGTGTCTGATAGATGCATAGCTATCCAAAGAAATCAGCCTAGCAGCGCAGCTACCAGAAGCACGCAATATCTAACGCATAGACAGCCCCCGAAAGTCTGATGCGGATAATTCAAAATTATGACAATATATCTATACAATTACACCCCGCTGGTATGCGTGGGTCTTATTTATACACGCGAGGATCTTGCATTTTATGGACATCAACCAGCACATTCTTAACACTTACTGGTCAGGCCAGACGCCATTTGTTGCTAGCCTAGCCTTGCAACAACTACGTCTCGGGGTAGCCCAGCACGACTGGTTCAAAGACCTCGATCGCAGTGAGTGGTTTAATGTACCAAACGAATCGCTTGAGCAACTCCAAGCCGAGTTTAACCAAGACTGGATGGCGCTTGGTCAGAAAACCCTAAACCAAGAAGACTTCGCCTTCACAGACAGACGTTTCTCCAGTGACAACTGGAACAATCCACTATTTGGCTCACTTGCTGCCTTTTATTTGCTTAACTCAGAGTTTCTGTTAAAGCTGGTAAACTTATTACCCATCAAAGACAAAAAAGCCAATGAGCGCCTGCGCTACTTGATCGATCAAATGATCGCAGCCAATGCGCCGAGCAACTTTTTACTGAGCAACCCTGATGCTCTAAAGCGCTTAGTCGAAACTCAAGGAACCAGTCTCTTTAGCGGCATTTTACATCTGGCGAGCGACCTGAAAGAAGGCAAAATGCGCCAAAGCGACGCAGCTGAGTTTGAGGTCGGTACCAACTTAGCCATCACCCCAGGCTCAGTGGTATTTGAGAATGAACTGTTCCAACTGATACAGTACAAACCACTGAGCAAAACCCAATACCAAAAACCTGTTTTTATCGTACCGCCAATAATCAACAAGTATTATATTCTTGACTTACAACCAGAAAACTCTCTAGTACGCCATATGCTAGAAGAAGGCCACCAAGTGTTCCTTGTTTCTTGGCGTAACTTCACCGAAGAACAAGCGAAAGTCACTTGGGAGCAAGTCATTCAAGACGGCGTCATCAGTGCATTACGGGCCACCCGAGCCATTAGTGGTGAACGCAACATCAACACCCTAGGCTTCTGTATCGGTGGCACACTGTTAAGCTGTGCACTAGCAGTGCTAGCTGCACGCGGCGACAGTGATATCGCCAGCTTAAGCTTATTCGCAACCTTCCTTGATTTTGTCGACATCGGCCCAATAGGCGTGTTTGTGGATGAGAAGATGGTTGCCGAACGAGAGCGCACCATTGGTGGGCATGAAGGCAAGTACGGCTTGTTTTATGGCAAAGATATGGGCAACACTTTCTCCATGTTACGTCCCGACGAGCTATGGTGGAATTACAACGTCGACAAATACCTCAAAGGGGAAAAGCCTCGAGCTTTCGACCTGCTCTTTTGGAACAATGATAGCACCAACTTCCCTGGCCCCATGTATTGCTGGTATTTGCGTCACACCTACCTGCAAAACGACTTGAAATCAGGTGAGCTAGAACTGTGCGGCGTCAAGCTGGACTTAAGCGCCATCAAGACCCCAGCTTACATTCTTGGCACTCAGGACGACCATATCGTGCCTTGGCGTAGCGCTTACGCCAGCACCGCAGTGCTGAGCGGTCCGACACGCTTTATTTTAGGCAGCTCAGGACATATCGCTGGAGTCATCAACCCTCCTGCGAAGAAAAGACGTAATTACTGGGTTAACGAGAAAATAGTGGAATCACCTGACGCCTGGTTTGAAGCCGCCAAAGAACAGCCAGGTAGCTGGTGGACTGACTGGTTCGCTTGGCTAGGTAAGCACAGTGGTGAAAAACGCCCTGCGGTAACCGAAATGGGCAGCGCAGAGTATCCACCCATTGAAGCAGCACCAGGTCGTTACGTACTAGAAAAAAGCTAGACCGTGACTTAGGCTTAGCCTAACTCTTGATGCGCAACTCAAGCCCGCTACAGCACTCAGATCAGTGCTGTAGCGGGCTTTTCAATCACACAGAGCAAAGTTAACCGAGCTAGCAAAACACCCTACTGCCACTGCACCGACGACCGCCTCAAACAGACAAAATCTATGGGCAACACAAAATCACCAGCTGAACTACTAATCAACTGCTGCCCTCTGCGTGGAAAATACCGTGCTGAAACTTATGTGTGAGCTCTCTGAAAACACACAGCAACAATCAGGTCAGAAAAAAGCAATCAACTTATGCTGCATTTGCTGCATTGCGCAGGGATCAAGTACTGCCAAAACGGCATAGAGAAAAGCGAATAAAGCTATATAATTCAAAAATTCAAACTGCAGACGAAAAAAAAGAGCCTTTAGAGGCTCTTTCTTTTTTAGCGCTAACGCCATATTTGGAGCGGGAAACGAGATTCGAACTCGCGACCCCAACCTTGGCAAGGTTGTGCTCTACCAACTGAGCTATTCCCGCAAAATGTGGCGTCCCCTAGGGGACTCGAACCCCTGTTACCGCCGTGAAAGGGCGGTGTCCTAGGCCACTAGACGAAGGGGACGCAGCCTTGGAGCTTATAACAGCTTTAGCTTTTGCGCTTTGCATTATTGCTTGGAAGTGGCGCACATATTACGCAGCAAACCAGAAGCTGTCAAGCATCTTCCAATAATTCTTTATGTTTCAGTGCTTTGGAGTACTTTTAGGCATAAACATCAGCTGCAACTCCTGCCCCCAGTCAAAGTCTTCCCCGTTTTCTAATGCTTGATAACGGCGCTCTTCCAGCTCTTGAAACTTATCAATTTCTTCATCGGGCATAAAATGCAAACAGTCGCCACCAAAAAACCACAACAGATCTCGCGGCACTAAATGCGCTACTTGTGGATAACGCTGGAAAACCTGACTGATAATATCTTGCCCAACATATAAATCCTCAGTGCTCTCACGCAAGCTATTGACCATATCATCAAAGCGCTCAAGAAATAATGCATGATGATTTTCAGGAACCACCTCTGCGTCAGCAACGGCGACTAAAATTGTGCGCAAATGCGCTAACAACTGAAGATGATGTTCGACGTGCGGCGTAACCATAGCAATACCCCCTTAAAAACATGCCGCGCAGTATAGAGCCTGCGCAGCATTAACCCAATAGGCATACTGCATTGAGCAGTCATGATGACAGCTGGTTTAGTCCTGTTTTTCCAGCAACTGCAACCCAACCCATTGCTTAGCAAACTGCGCAGCACAACGGCCATTACGGTTACCGCGGGCTTGCGCCCAACTGATCGCCTGTTTAGCCAACTCCTCAGTAAACACCCACTGGAGCTGCGCTGGTGCTGCATATTCAGCAATCCAGTGCTGCACTACCTCCAGGTAATGGTCTTGACTAAAGGGGTAAAACGATAACCACAAGCCAAAACGATCGGATAACGCAATTTTATCCTCCACCGCTTCACTAGGATGTAATTCGCCGCCATCGCCGCGTTGCCAATTTTGATTATCACTGTGCTGCTCAGGCAATAAGTGACGGCGATTAGAGGTGGCATACAAAAGAACATTATCTGGCGCGCGCTCTAAAGAGCCGTCCAACACGCTTTTTAAAATACGGTAATCGCCCTCGCCCGCCTCAAACGACAAGTCATCGCAAAACACAATAAAATGTTGCGGCAAACCTACTAATGACTCAACAATAAGCGGCAAGTCCGCCAGTTCATTGCGCTCGACTTCAATTAAGCGCAAGCCTTGCTCGGCATACTCAGCCAACAAGGCCCGAACAATAGAGGACTTGCCAGTCCCCCTTGCACCCCATAACAAAGCATGGTTGGCTGGAAAGCCGCGCATAAACTGTTGCGTATTGCGCAATAACTGTTGGCGCTGATTGTCCACGCCCAATAAATCAGCCAGCTGAATATCAGCATCTAAAGGAATTGGTCGGAAAAAGCTGCTATTACCTTTACGCTGCCAACTTGCCGCAAATACTGCATCCCAATCTATTGGCTCAGCCGGCTTAGGCAGCAACAGCTCAACTTGCTGCAAGACCTGATTGGCCCGCTGTAAAAACTCATTCATTAATTCAGACACACTATTCTCCAGCAGATTTGCTCGACACTCGACCCCACTCAAACAGCACAGTCTGTTATATACCCATCATTCGTCTGCAGGATTAAGCTGCAACGCCACTGAGTTAATGCAATAACGCAGCCCCGTCGGCGCTGGGCCATCAGGAAACACATGGCCTAAATGCGCATCACAGCGAGAGCAAACAACCTCAACGCGCTGCATACCGTGCGTCGTATCTGTGCGCTCAAGCAAAGCAGTTGCTGTAATGGGTTGCCAGTAACTGGGCCAGCCGCAACCTGCATCAAACTGATGCTGCGCATCAAATAATGGCTGCCCACAGCACACACACTCAAACACCCCTTTAAAGTTAGGCGCTTGATACTCACCACTAAAAGGCCGCTCGGTACCGGCTAAGCGGCAGACCCGAAACTGCTCATCTGATAACTCTTCGCGCCACTGTTCTTGACTTTTTTCAACCTTTTTCATCATAGTCTCCCACTAAAACATCACCATAAGTTTAACGCTCCCTTCCACCTTTGCCAGCACAGTCGTATGATAGACACCTTTAACTACATCTAGATCAGCTGCCGAGTGTGGGCAGCAATAGATTGTACGGGCTAACTACGCGACAGCGCTCAAAATCGCTTTTTATCGACAGATCGCCCCTTATTGACCTTTTTTCGGGATACTCAACATCATGCAGTTCAGCAAATCGAACAAGCTCGCTAACGTCTGTTATGACATCCGAGGCCCTGTACTGAAACACGCCCAACGTCTTGAAGACGAGGGCCAACGTATTTTAAAGCTTAATATTGGCAATCCTGCACCCTTTGGCTTCGAAGCGCCAGAGGAAATCCTGCAAGATGTCATTCGTAATTTACCCACTGCGCAAGGTTACAGCGACTCAAAAGGTTTGTTTAGCGCGCGCAAAGCGGTGATGCAGTACTACCAGAAAATGCATGTTGAAGGCGTTGGTATTGAAGACATTTATCTGGGCAACGGTGTCTCTGAGCTTATTGTTATCGCTCTACAAGCTTTATTGAACAATAACGATGAAGTACTGATTCCCGCTCCCGACTATCCTTTATGGACTGCCGCCACCAGTCTAGCTGGCGGCAAACCTGTGCATTATTTGTGTGACGAGCAAGCCGGCTGGTTTCCAGATATTGACGATATGCGCGCAAAAATCACCGCTAACACCAAAGCCATTGTATTAATTAATCCAAACAACCCAACTGGTGCGGTGTATTCAAAGGAGGTGCTGCTGGATATTATGGAGCTGGCACGCCAACACGACCTTGTGGTTTTTGCTGACGAGATTTACGATAAAATTTTGTACGATGATGCGGTACATGTTTGCGCTGCCTCTTTAGCCACTGACGTACTTTGCTTAACGTTTAACGGCCTTTCTAAAGCCTACCGAGTGGCTGGCTTTCGCTCTGGCTGGGTGGTTGTTTCTGGCCCTAAACACCGCGCACGCAGCTATATAGAAGGTTTAGATATTCTGTCCAATATGCGCCTCTGTGCAAACGTGCCGGCGCAACATGCGATTCAAACCGCACTCGGCGGTTACCAAAGCATCAATGACCTACTTCTACCTAACGGCCGCTTACTTGAGCAACGTAACCGCGCCTGGGAGTTGCTCAATGATATTCCCGGTGTGAGTTGCGTAAAGCCCATGGGCGCGCTCTATGCTTTCCCGAAAATTGATCCGAAAATTTGTCCGATCCATAATGATGAAAAATTCGTCTTGGATTTATTGCTTTCTGAGAAATTACTGGTGGTCCAAGGCACTGCATTTAACTGGCCATGGCCGGATCATTTCCGTGTGGTGACATTGCCTCGCGTTGATGATCTTGAGAAAGCGATTGGCCGAATCGGTAACTTTTTAAAGACCTATCGTCAGTAAACAAACTGGGATAAACTTTAAGTATTGCAAAACGAGCTAGAAAATCCTGCGCAGTTGATCTTTCTAGCTCGTAAAGCTGGTCCAGAAAGACTCACAGCGGCAGCACTATTCCTGCCGAACTCAGCACAGCGTTTCTTTAGACACAGTTTGCAACAGTAACCCCCTTGAAGCACATCTGCGCAACCCTTATATAGATCTGCTGATTACACTTTTGGAGCTTTTCGCACATGATGCGTATCTTTTTATTCTTAGCGACTAATATTGCTGTCCTGCTAGTTGCCAGCATTACCCTCAGTCTATTGGGTGTTGACCGTTTTACCGGCACAAACTATAACGATTTGCTTATATTTTGTGCTGTATTTGGTTTTTCCGGCTCACTTATCTCTTTGTTTATCTCTAAATGGATGGCCAAAAGAGGCACTGGCACCCAAGTAATTACCGAGCCTCGGACCCGCCAAGAGCAATGGTTACTCCAAACCGTCGAGCAATTGGCCAAGGATGCTGGAATTGGCATGCCGGAAGTGGGTATTTTCCCGTCCCACGAATCCAACGCCTTCGCTACTGGCTGGAATCGTAACAACGCCTTAGTTGCCGTCAGCCAAGGCCTGCTGGAACGTTTCTCCCCGGAGGAAGCCAAGGCAGTACTGGCTCATGAAATTGGTCACGTAGCCAACGGTGATATGGTTACTCTGGCTTTGATTCAAGGCGTGGTAAATACCTTTGTGATGTTCTTTGCCCGCATCATCGGTGATTTTGTTGACCGAGTACTGCTTAAAAATGAAGACGGCCGCGGTATTGGCTACTTTGCAACAACGATATTTGCTGAATTGGTGCTTGGTATCTTAGCCAGCATCATTGTTATGTGGTTCTCGCGCCGCCGTGAATTTCGTGCCGACGAAGCAGGTGCAGACCTAGCTGGTAAACAAGCAATGATTGGCGCTTTAAATCGCTTGCGCGCTGAGCAAGGCATCCCTTCAGAGCTGCCGAAAACATTAACTGCTTTTGGTATCAACGGTGGTTTAAAAGAAGGCTTAGCCGGCTTATTTATGAGCCACCCACCTTTAGAAGTACGCATTGCAGCGCTGCAACAACGCCACTAAACAGCGCCGAATAAAAAAGCCCAGCACGCATCACGTCCTGGGCTTTTTGCTATTTTTACCAGCTTTTTCTAGCTCTATTACTGTGTTTCTACTAACTGACTCAGCACCTTAGCTAAACTCTTACGCAGTTGCGGAGTGTTACAAACCGAATTTTTAGACATGGCTAAAAAAAACTTGCGCACCTCTACTGGGGGGTCAATAAATTCAAAACGCCGTTCTAAATCATGTTCTGCAAGGTACTGCTGCACCACCTGCTGCTCAGCCACTACATAATCAGCACGCCCTTCGAGCACTTCACTAACAGCGCTGTCTAGACTATCAACGGTGCGTAACGGCCAATTCAACAGTTGCGCCTGCTGGTCAAAGTCAATCGAGTGTTTAGACTCCAACAGCCGAACGCCGCGCAAGCCACTGAGCTCTGGCCACTGCGTCACCGAGCCATGCTCACCGGTGCGCACCCATAAACGGTAGGTTTTCTGCAAGTAAGCTGGCGTTAGATAATCCATCTGGACATCCTCTAGCGGATGCGCCTGAACTCCAATAATCAAATCTACCCGCCCACTGTGCAACTCAGCCAAAGCCTTCAGGCCTTGAGCGGATTCAAGCGCAATAGTGATCGAAGTATTTTGTGCCAAGTCCTGTAAAAACTCTTCATTGAGCTTATGCCGTCTACTCTGCTGCTGAGCAGTCAATTCAGCGCTAGCATAACTGACTGCGACTAACCTCTCACAGGCTTGCTGCTGTGCATACACGACCTGCGGCGCTGCCCAGCTTAACGCCATCCATACAACACAAAATACCAATCGTTTTTTTATAAACATCCAGCGGCTCACCAATTTAATCAGACCGTCTATATTACACTGTCTTGGCACAACCAAGTTTGCTACTTAATAGGCTTGAACATTGCCTTAGCAATACGCCCACTCACTTTTTATTAGCCAATAATAAAAAAACCCCAAAAAGTAAGTTTAACTTTTTGGGGTTAGGGTCAGTGCAAAATAACAGGCTTTTTTATCAGCCTATTAGCCTTAGAGGGCTGCTTCTAACTCTGGAATAGCATCGAATAAATCGGCAACCAAACCATAATCAGCTACTTGGAAAATAGGCGCATCTTCATCTTTGTTGATCGCTACGATCACTTTAGAATCCTTCATACCTGCCAAGTGTTGAATCGCACCAGAAATACCCACAGCAATATACAACTCAGGCGCAACAATTTTACCGGTTTGACCCACTTGCATATCGTTTGGCACAAAACCTGCGTCAACTGCGGCACGCGAAGCGCCCACAGCAGCACCCAGCTTATCGGCAATACGGTTGAGCATTTCAAAGTTTTCACCGTTTTGCATACCGCGACCACCGGATATCACAATGCTCGCAGCGGTCAAATCAGGACGGTCAGATTGCGCCAGCTCCTCACCAACAAATGCAGAGATGCCTGCATCAGCGCCGGACGTTACTGTTTCAACACTCGCTGAACCGCCTTCAGCAGCAACTGCATCAAAGCTGGTGGCACGCACAGTAATCACTTTAATTCCAGCATTGGATTGCACTGTAGCAATCGCATTACCAGCATAGATTGGACGCTTAAAGGTATCTGCACTTTCTACCGAAATAATTTCAGAGATCTGATCAACATCCAGCAGCGCAGCAACGCGCGGCATAATGTTTTTTCCTGTGGTAGTGGCAGACGCTAGTATATGCGTATAGTCCTTACCCAGCTCAGCAATTACCGGGGCAACGTTTTCAGGCAGCTGGTGAGCAAATGCAGCATTATCTGCTGACAGCACTTTACTTACACCCTCTACTTTTGCCGCAGCTTCAGCCGCAGCAGCAGAACCTGAACCGGCCACCAGCACATGAATATCTCCGCCAATAGCCTTTGCCGCTGCGACGGTGTTCAGAGTAGCAGCACCCAGAGCGTCGTTGGAATGTTCAGCAATAACCAAAATAGTCATTAAATTACTTTCGCCTCGTTTTTAAGTTTCTCAACCAGCTCAGCCACATCTTTAACTTTGATGCCAGCGCTGCGTGTGGCAGGCGCCTCAACTTTTAAGGTTGTTACTGTTGACTCAGTAGAAACGCCCAAAGATTCTGGAGTAATAGTTTCCAGCGGCTTTTTCTTCGCTTTCATGATGTTAGGCAAAGATGCATAACGCGGCTCATTTAAGCGTAAATCAGTGGTAACAATCGCAGGCAAAGTCAGCGCAACTGTCTCTAAACCGCCGTCAACTTCACGCGTTACGTTGACTTTATCGCCCTCAACTTCAACTTTAGAAGCAAAGGTACCTTGCGCATAGCCAGTTAACGCACCCAGCATTTGACCGGTTTGGTTGTTGTCACTGTCAATTGCTTGCTTACCCAGCATAATCAACTGTGGCTGCTCTTGATCAACCACGGCTTTAAGTAATTTTGCCACAGTCAGTGAACGTAACTCTTCGTCTGTTTCGACTAGAATCGCTCGGTCAGCACCTAAAGCTAGAGCAGTGCGTAACTGTTCTTGAGCAGTTTTAGGGCCAATAGAAACTGCAACAACTTCTGTTGCAATACCTTTTTCCTTTAAACGAATGGCTTCTTCAACGCCAATTTCGCAGAAAGGGTTCATAGACATTTTAACGTTGGCGAGATCAACGCCAGTATTGTCCGCTTTGACGCGAACCTTGACGTTATAGTCTACCACTCGCTTGACAGCTACTAGAACCTTCATGGATTCCTCGTTATCTCGGGTGAATAAAAAATGTCGCCAAGATAAACTTGGCCAGTAATGAGCGTGCTCGAATATATAACCATTCCATATCAGAACACAAAACTTTTAACATACTGAACGTAAGTCTGAATTCGGTCAAGACAACAATTTAGTCTTTTCCTGCTCACTAATATTATCCATACTAGCAAAGCTTTAAGAGTTCAAACGTCCGTTTGGATTGGAACACAACTCAGTCATGGATATAATGCTGCCAGCCCTCACAAGTTTTAGTGAGAAGTCCAAACTTTGCAAAATACAATAATGAACAGCATCAGTAGGAGATAGCTTGTGGAACGCGAATTTATGGAATTCGATGTTGTCATCGTAGGCGCTGGCCCTTCGGGGCTTTCAGCCGCATGTCGACTCAAACAAAAGGCTGCAGAAGCAAACCAAGAAATCAGCGTTTGCGTTGTAGAAAAGGGTTCCGAAGTCGGCGCCCATATTCTCTCAGGTGCTGTATTTGAGACCCGAGCACTGGATGAATTATTCCCAAATTGGAAAGAACTTGGCGCGCCAATCAACACTCCAGTCAAACGAGATGATATTTATTTACTGAAAAATGCTGAGAAAGGACAAAAAATACCTAATTTTTTTGTACCTAAAACCATGCACAACCAAGGCAACTATATTATTTCCTTAGGTAATTTATGCCGTTGGCTGGCTGAGCAAGCTGAAAACTTGGGCGTAGAAGTGTATCCCGGCTTTGCCGCACAAGAAGCTCTTATCAATGAAGAAGGTGCTGTGTATGGCATTTTAACCGGTGATATGGGTGTTGATCGCGACGGTAATCCTAAGGATGGCATGTATACCCCGGGTATGGAGTTACGCGCCAAGTACACCTTTTTTGCCGAAGGCTGCCGCGGCCATATTGGTAAGCAACTGCTCAAGCGCTATAACCTAGATAGCGAAGCAGACGCCCAGCACTACGGTTTAGGCATTAAAGAAATTTGGGACATTGACCCGGCTAAACATGAAGAAGGTCTAGTGGTACACACCGCAGGCTGGCCTTTAGATAATGACAACCCTGGCGGCTCCTTCCTTTATCACACTGAAAACAACCAAGTTGCTGTCGGCTTAATTGTTGATCTGTCTTACAGCAACCCTCACTTGTCGCCGTTTGATGAATTTCAGCGCTACAAACATCACCCTGTGGTGAGCCAATATCTTGAAGGGGGGACCCGTGTTGCCTATGGTGCCCGCGCACTAACTAAAGGTGGTTTTAACTCCATCCCGAAAATGGTTTTCCCTGGTGGTGCTTTAATCGGCTGTGATTTGGGCACACTCAACTTTGCCAAAATCAAAGGCAACCATACCGCGATGAAGTCTGGCATGTTAGCTGCTGAAGCTGCTGCTGATGCGATTATTCAAGGCCGTGAAGGCGGTGATGAACTAAGCGCTTATGTCGATGCATTCAAATCCAGCTGGCTGCACGAGGATCTATTCACCAGCCGTAACTTTGGTCCAGCCATCCACAAATACGGTGTTTTATTAGGCGGCGCATTTAACTATATCGATCAGAACATCTTTGGCGGTAAGATTCCCTTTACTCTGCGCGATACAACCCCGGATTACGCCAAGTTAAAACTGGCGTCCGAATCGAAAAAGATTGTCTATCCTAAACCGGATGGCAAGCTCAGTTTTGATAAGCTCAGCTCGGTGTTCTTATCCAACACCGCCCACGAAGCCGATCAGCCCGTACACTTAAAACTAGCTGACGCAAGCATACCGCTAGGCAAAAACCTGCCCATGTATGATGAGCCTGCGCAACGCTACTGCCCAGCGGGTGTCTATGAGATTGTTGAAGATGCTGAAGGCAAGCGCTTCCAAATCAACGCAGAAAACTGTGTGCACTGTAAAACCTGTGATATTAAAGATCCCGCACAAAATATCACTTGGGTTCCCCCCGAAGGAACTGGCGGTCCGAACTACCCCAATATGTAACTTTAAATAGCTCGATTAAAGCCCTCCTTGTGAGGGCTTTTTTATATCTGCTAAAACAGAGTTCTGTCCGCAACACACCAAAAAGAGACCGGGTTATAAAACTAAAGATCACAACGGCTCAGCAGCACCTCACTGATACTGCAACCAGCACAGCCGAAACAACTGAGCACCCGTAGTGCCGCGACACTGCAAAAGAAGATCCTGCACTACGCCCCCAACAATACCCGCCGAAGAGCAGCTAGAAGCTTCTTCTGAGCATCACTGGCACTTAAAAAGTACTGCCCCTGAAACTGTCAATTAGAAAGGTGTGCCAAGCACTCAACTCACAGCGCAACACATATAAAAAACCAGCTCAGCGCTACCATAGTGCCAGAGCGACCCTTAGAAAACGGTGCTAGTGCGACTTCACCAACACCTAGCATGGCGAATAAAACCTATTAAAAGTAAGGAGATAGGCTTTAACAAAAAATAATTATTTCTTTTTCACATATAACACTAAGTTATGATCAACCATCTCATAGCCCATTTCTTCAACAATTTTATGCTGACGTTTTTCAATCTCCTCATCATAAAACTCAAAGACCTCGCCAGAATCCACACAAACAATATGATCGTGATGCTCACCATCATCCAATTCAAACACAGCATGACCGCCATCAAAATTGTGGCGAATCACCAAGCCTGCTGCTTCAAACTGAGTTAAGACGCGGTATACCGTGGCTAAGCCAACATCCTCACCGGCATCCATTAACGCCTTATAAACATCCTCTGCGCTCATATGACGTGGTTCACTTGATTCAAGGATTTGCATGATTTTAACGCGTGGTAAAGTCACCTTTAAACCCGCTTTACGAAGCTCATTACTTTCAGCCATAATTATTTTCTCACTAATGCGGTTTCGCTGAGGCGCATAATGCAGGTATAGTCAGCGTATCTGTAACCTATTCACGATAGTGGAAGTCTGTCTCCAATGCAAAATAGCTCACGTATTATTCGCAGTTTTACCCTCGCCAGCTTGCTGGTACTGGCTGGATGCTCGTTCCCAGGCGTTCATAAAATCGATATTCAACAAGGCAATGTTGTTACTCAAGATATGGTTGACCAACTGCGCCCTGGCATGACCACTCGCCAAGTGCGCTATATTATGGGTACACCTTTAATTGTTGATACATTTCACAGCAACCGTTGGGATTACTTATATAGTATCCAAGTGGCCGGTGGTGTCCGCAAACAAGAGCGTATCACTCTGATCTTTAACGACAACAATGAGTTGCAAGGCTTATCTGGTGATTTCGTACCGGGAATGAGTCGCGACCAAGCTATTTTAGGTCAACCTCAACCAGCCAGCTCCACAAGCTCCAGCAGTGATACCGTTGAAATGGTCACGCCAGTCGAAACACAACCCGTGCTTAAAGCTACCGAAGAAAGCATGCAACCTCCAGCGCCGGGCTCTTTACAAGAACAAATTCAGCGCGAGATTGATGATGCTGAAATGGCACCTGTGCCAGAATCACGGCTAAAAGGCCGCGAGTTATAGGCTCAGCCAGCATAATTTAAAGTCAGCAGAAGCGAGTTATTGCTCCGTCTCTGCTGCTTTGGCTGCTCTTTCTTGGGCAACCCGCTCTGCCCGCTGACGTCGAACTTCCTTAGGGTCAGCCAATAAAGGCCGATAAATTTCAACACGCTCACCGGCTTGCAGAATATGCTCTTCAGGTCGCGCCAGGCCTTTACCAAAAATGCCTAAAGGACTTTCCTGCAAGTTTAAACCGGCAAACTCACTGTCGAGCCCTGAACACACTGCAGCTTCACGTGCGTTGGTACCATTAGCCACCTGCAACTGCACTATTTTTTGCTTATGCGCCAATGCATAAGCCACCTCGACAGTAATCATCTGCTTATCCATAGAGTTCTTTAGCTCGCTGACAAAAAGCATCGACCATGGTATTGGCTGCCTGGGTAAACAAAGGGCCTAACGTTGCTTTTATAATGGGGCCAGCATAATCAAACTTTAAATCTAAGCTGATTTTACAAGCGTTTTCACCCAGCGCTTTAAACTCCCAGTTACCTTGTAGCTGGCTAAAAGGCCCTTCCTCTAATGCCATACTCACTTTTTCATTGAGCAGCAAAGTATTTTTTGTCACAAACCGCTGCGACAAATGACCTTTGGCGATTTTTAATGCCGCACGCATAAAGTCTTCATTCTGTTCTAGAATCTCCCCTGCAGAGCACCAAGGTAAAAACTCCGGGTAACGTTCAACATCATTAATCAGGTTGTACATGGCTGCCGCGCTATAAGGTAGCAGTGCAGAGCGTTGAATATGTGTGGTCATATAAACTCTTTATCCACTCATTTAAATGATTGATACGGTGGCGCGTTGATCTTTTAAAGCACCTAAAAAGCTGTACGCCTCTTGCGGGCTATCAATCTAAGCAGGCTTTAGCATCTTTTCTCACCGCATAAAGTGGCTCTATTGTCATGCATTCATGGCAGTGCCTCAAGCAAAGTTAATATTTCATTGCAGACCTCTCGCCAGACGCGAGATAACGTCTTATAATCCATGGTTATGGCTAAACATAAAAAACAATCGAAAGGCACCATTGCGCTCAATAGAAAAGCGCTGCATGATTATTTTATCGAACAGCGGATGGAGGCAGGTATTGCCCTCACCGGCTGGGAAATAAAAAGTTTGCGCGCGGGTAAAGCACAACTGGTGGAAAGCTACGTCTTACTTAAAGACGGCGAAGCTTGGCTAATGGGCTGTCATATCAGTCCACTGAAAACTGCCAGCACCCATGTGGTTGCTGACCCAACCCGCACGCGCAAATTACTGCTCAATCGTAATGAGCTGGATAAGCTCTTTACTGGGGTGCAACAAAAGGGCTACACCTGTGTTGCGTTAGCTTTGTACTGGAAGAAACATCTGGTCAAGTGTGAAATTGCGCTGGGTAAAGGTAAGAAAGAATACGATAAGCGTCATGTGGAAAAAGAGCGCGACTCCAATCGTGAAATGCAACGGGCATTACACGACCGCAAAAAAGCTATCTAAACACTCAATTCTAGTTGGGTCAGCGCCTTAATGCGCTGACCAGCCCGCCTGACGTAACGCCGCTAAAATACTCTGCTGACTCTGCTCACCATGCAACTGCTCAACCATTTCCCCCTGCGGATTCACAATATAAGTGGCTGGTAGACCGCGGGTTTCTGGCAGTTTAAAACGCTGAGCAGGATCGTTACTGAGCACCGGGAACGCAATATTGAGCTGTTGGCTATCGGCTAAAAGCGCATCACCCTGCAGTTGATCATAATTGACTCCTAGCACCCGCACCCCTTGATTCTGTAATTGCGCATGCAGCGCGTTCAGCTCTGGCACCTCCTTGCGACAAGGCGCACACCACACCGCCCAATAATTAATCACCAGCCACTGCTCTGCTAATAAAGCATCGGGTATGCGCACTCCGTGCTGGTCTGTACCCCAAGGTTCTGCTGGCCCGCATGCGGTTAAAATAAATGCCAAAATAAGTACAAGGTGTTTTTTCAATATTTCGCTCTCTTTGCTGTAGACATTCCGCCTAAGCAACTTAGCCTGCTAGAATGTCCCATAGGTTTTTTTAAAGGTAATTAATATGACCGATATAATTTTGTATCACAATCCAGCTTGCAGCAAATCACGCGCAGCCTTAGCACTACTAGAAGAGCGTGGCATTCAGGCCACTGTCGTGCACTATCTAGACAACCCTCTGAACGCACAGCAACTGCAAGCACTGCTGAAGAAGCTTAACCTAAGCGCACGCCAGCTGATGCGCAGCGGTGAGTCTGCATACAGCGAAATGGGCTTAGACAATGCAAACCTCACTGAGACTGAACTGATTGACGCCATGGTGCAAGCGCCCATTTTGATCCAACGGCCTATTTTAGAAATTGGCCAACGTGCGGCAATTGGTCGTCCAATGGACAATATAGTTGAGCTGCTACCATGACTGCCCCTTATATCCTAGTGCTCTACTATAGCCGCCACGGCGCGACTGCGGATATGGCGCGACATATTGCTCGCGGCGTTGAACAAGGCGGCATGGAAGCTCGTATTCGCACTGTGCCAGCAGTTTCTGCTGAACCTGAAGCGGTTGCTGCAGAAGTGCCGGCTGAAGGTGCTATGTACGCAAGTTTAGAAGACTTAAAAAACTGCGCGGGCTTAGCCCTGGGCAGTCCCACGCGTTTTGGTAATATGGCTGCACCGATGAAGTACTTTCTCGATGGCAGTAGCACCCTCTGGTTAACCGGCGACTTAGTCAGCAAGCCTGCTGGGGTGTTCACCTCAACTTCAAGCTTGCATGGCGGTCAAGAAAGCACCTTGCTCAGCATGATGCTGCCGTTGTTGCACCATGGCATGCTGATTTGCGGCATTCCCTACAGCGAACCGGCCTTATTAAATACCCAAGGCGGCGGCACGCCCTATGGCCCAAGCCATGTCGCTGGTGCCGATAGCAAACGCCCACTGGACCCGCATGAAATCAGTCTGTGCACCGCTTTAGGCCTACGCTTGGCCCAGTTTGCCCAACAGCTGGAGACATCCCGTGGCTAAAAAAAGCTCTAAACCCTTGCCGGAATTGAGCTGGCTCGAGCCTCGCTTACGCATCAGCCGTATCATCAGCTTAGTCTCACTGGCTGCGCTGGCGATACTACTAGTGGTCTGGAACTTGTTTTTTATCAGCCGGCCCGACGCTCCAGGTTTAGGTGCCTTAGCAATTATAATCATCGCTTTAACACCGCTGATTATTGTTGCAATCGGCATGCTATTCGGTTCAGCAAAAACCCATATTTGGGCCTGTATTTTAATCAATATCTACTTTGTACACGGTGTAGTTGCCAGTTTTTCCCCGGTCAATGCTTGGCTTGGCTATACAGAAACCTTCTTCAGCGTTGTGTTGTTCTGCAGTGCTTTTATGCATACGCTGTGGAGCTTTAAGCATAAACGTAAGTTGGCTGGCGAAGTATAACCTTGCACTAAGCAACAAAAACGCCGCTACTGCATCATGCAAAGCGGCGTTTTTTATACAGCAATTGTTATTCAGCTTAAATTTTAATGCTCTAAGTATTTCTCTACATCCAGCGCCGCCATACAGCCCGCACCAGCAGAGGTGATCGCTTGGCGATAGATGTTATCCGCCACGTCACCTGCGGCGAATACACCGGGAATATTGGTCGCGGTAGCATTACCATCACCGCCACCTTTAACCACGATATAACCGTCTTTTAACTCCAGCTGATCTGCAAATAAATCCGTGTTCGGCGTATGACCGATAGCAATAAACACCCCATCCACGGCCAACTCACGGGTACTGCCATCGTTATTTAATAAACGCGCACCGGTTACGCCCATCTCATTGCCTAGCACTTCATTTAATTGAGCATCAAGCGCCAATTCAATTTTGCCTGCAGCCACTTGCACTTGCAGTTTATCTTGCAAGATTTTCTCCGCGCGGAAGGTATCGCGACGATGAATCAAAGTGACTTTCTTAGCAATATTGGCGAGGTACAACGCTTCCTCAACAGCCGTGCTACCACCGCCAACCACCGCCACTTCACGGTCACGGTAGAAAAAACCATCACAGGTGGCGCAAGCAGATACCCCTTTACCCATAAACTCTTGCTCAGATGGCAGGCCTAAGTAACGGGCGCTGGCACCAGTCGCAATAATCAAGGCATCACAGGTGTAAGTGCCGCTATCACCCACCAAAGTGAATGGCTTACTTTGTAATTGCGCAGTGTGAATATGGTCAAATACGATTTCTGTTTCAAAACGTTCAGCGTGCCGCTGCATCCGTTCCATCAACGCCGGTCCAGTTAAACCCTCTGGATCACCCGGCCAGTTGTCCACTTCAGTGGTGGTGGTCAACTGGCCACCGGCTTGCATTCCAGTAATCAGCAAGGGCTTTAAGTTAGCCCGCGCAGCATATACAGCTGCACTGTAACCCGCAGGGCCAGATCCTAAAATAATAACCTTTGAATGGCGTGCTTCAGACATATATAACTCCTAAAAATGGACCTAAGACCAAAAAACCTGTCATAGGTTACAGCTTGCAGGTTCGCGACCCCAACTCTAACCTTTAAAATTTAGAATAAAATTAGATTACAATACTTTATAACTCTTTAACTCTATTTATATTGTCTACCAACACCACCCATCGTGCCACTCTGAAAGGAAACACCTTATGTCAGCCCAACCTCTTGGCGGCCCACATTACTTAAATGCTGGTTTTAAAATGATTATGCGCCCTGGCCTGCGCATGTATGTCTTGCTACCCCTGTCCATTAATATTGCCGTCTTTTTCGGCCTGATTTACTTCGCTGTACAACGTTTTAACGGTTGGGTTGTGCAACTGATGCCGAGCCTGCCTAACTGGTTATCTTTTTTAGATTACATTTTATGGCCACTGTTTGTACTGCTGGTATTACTGATTATATTTTTCACTTTTACCACCATTGCCAATCTAATCGCCTCACCCTTTAACAGTTTTTTGGCGGAAAAAGTTGAAGTGATCGCCCGCGGCAATGATCACTTTCCACCTTTTAGCTGGACAGAGTTGCTGGCCATGGTGCCACGTACCATGGCCCGTGAGATGCGCAAACTGGGCTATTTCTTGCCACGGGCCTTGGGATTGCTGATTTTATCACTGATCCCTGGGGTGAATATTATTGCTGCGCCACTCTGGGTGATCTTTAATATTTGGATGATGGCGGTGCAATATATTGACTACCCTGCAGACAACAACAAAGTCAGCTGGACGCTGATGCTGGAATGGCTACGCAGCAAGCGCATCCTCAGCTTAGGCTTTGGCGGCATTACTTACCTTGCTCTTATGGTACCTGTATTCAATTTGGTTGCGATGCCGGCAGCTATAGCTGGCGCAACTTTGCTCTGGGTTGAGCATCGTAAAATAGAACCTAAACCTTTATAAGTTAAGCTATAAGCACTACATCTAAGATAGTTTTTTGGAGTTTAAACATTGACTAGCCAACCTGCATTGATTCGCGAAACATTTCCCGTAGGGCCTCTGCAATGCAATTGCACCATTATTGGTGATCCCATCACGAAAAAAGCCTTAGTCATTGACCCCGGTGGCGATCATGAATTGATTCTACAGCGGCTCGATGAACTGGGCCTACGTGTGGTCAGTATTATTCATACCCATGCCCACTTAGACCATTTTTTGGCTTCAGGCTTAATGAAAGAAAAAACTGGCGCGACCCTGCATCTGCATAAAGAGGATCAGTTTCTCTGGGACAACTTAGAAATGCAGTGCTCCGTGTTTGGGGTTCCTTATACCCCTGTGCCCGCACCAGACCATTGGCTCAGCGATGATGAGGAGCTGGCCTGCGGCTGTGGCGTAGCTCTACACACACCAGGACACACCCCTGGCTCCATGAGCTTTTGGTTTCCCAATGACAAGCTCCTGATTGCCGGAGATACCTTGTTTAAACAAGGTATTGGTCGCACTGATTTATGGGGCGGCGATTACCCAACCATTGAACGTTCCATTCGCCAGCGTCTTTACACCCTTGATGAAGAGGCCACAGTGGTCACTGGTCACGGCGTCGACACAGTACTCGGTGATGAAATGCGCAATAATCCATTTGTACGTGCCTAAGAACTTATTCTGTTAACTACACTCTAACTCTTTAGAATAAAGTAGCTCGACCCATCTAAAAGTAAAGCATACAAGGAATTCAGCATGTTAAAACTTTCAACCTCACGCACACTGATCGCAACTAGCATTTTTGTTCTCTTAGCCGGTTGTGCAAACAACCCTTATGGCGGCCAGCAAGGTCAACAAGGCCAGCAAGGAAGCTCCAACAAAACTGCAATCTATGGTGGTTTAGGCGCTCTAGGTGGCGCAGCTATTGGTGCGGCAACATCCAGTAAAAAAGACCGTGGTAAAGGTGCCTTAATTGGGGCTGCAGTGGCAGGTGCTGCCGGTGCTGGTTATGGCTATTACGTTGATAAGCAAGAAGCTGAACTGCGTCGCAGCATGCAAGGCACGGGAATTGATGTGCAGCGTCAAGGCGACAACTTGACTTTAGTTATGCCGGGTAATGTAACTTTTGCTACCGACTCAGCAACAATTTCCAGCAACTTTTACGGCACACTGAATAATTTGGTGCAGTCCTTTAATCAGTATGATCAAAACACCATCGAAATTGTTGGTCATACCGATAGCACAGGCCCCTACCAACACAATATGAACCTGTCGCAGCGTCGCGCACAAAGTGTTGCTGATTATTTACGCAACCAAGGTGTCAGCGGCTCACGTATGAGCGTGCGTGGTGTGGGTCCAGACCAGCCCATTGCTGACAACAATACCGCTCAAGGCCGTCAACAAAACCGTCGGGTAGAAATCAACCTGCGCCCGATTCCAGGCGCTTACCAGCAATAAGAACAAACCCTAAGCCTCATTAGCCTAGCGCTAGTGGGGCTGTTTCTTAGCTGCTAATAACTGATTGCTTGGCGCCAATAGCAATTGTTCTTTGGCCGTCTTAGGCAAACGCTTAATCGCTACTTCTCGGCGCAACGCCGCGGATTTGTCGCCACACTCCTCGATATACACTAAGGCCTGTGCCGGACTGGTGGCAAAAAACCGCGCGCCTTTACCTGCACAATGTTGAGCAAAGCGCTTCTGCACATCTAAACTGATGCCGCAATACAAAGCTTGATTCGCCGTGCGCACTAAATAGACATACCATAAGGGTTTTAAAACTGTGGTCATACATCCTCTAATCGAGCACTGACTTGCCCAGCACTATATAAGGCAATCATTTCTGTACGCATTTTTCAATACGGATTAAGCACATTTATGCATATTCATATTCTAACCACTGGCGGCACCTTTGATAAAATTTATCACGATGCTTTGTCAGAATTCAGCATTGGCGAGCCTATGGCAGCCGAAATTCTGACAGAGGCCGGTGTTAATCTGTCCTATAGCGTGGATAGTCTGCTCAAAAAAGACAGTTTGGAATTTACTGATGCCGACCGCGAACTGCTGCGCAAGCAGGTAAACAACAGCCCCCATCAGCATATTTTAATCATTCACGGCACTGATACCATGACATTAAGCGCCCAGCAACTGGACTGCACACACAATAAAACCGTGGTTTTCACCGGTGCTATGCAGCCTGCTCGGATGCGTAAAAGTGATGCTCCATTTAATTTAGGCTTTGCCATCGGTGCTTTGCAATGCTTAGACTCCGGTATCTACATTGCCATGAATGGGCAAATTTTTAACAGCAACAATGTACAAAAAAACCGCCAACTGGGCCGTTTTGAAACACTTAAAGAAGAGTAATTCATGATAAATACTGCATTAATAGTTGAAGCCGTTCAGCCCGCTGATTCCTGTGTTATTTGGCTACATGGTTTAGGCGCTGATCGCAGCGACTTCGAACCTGTTGCCCGCATGTTACAACCACAATTACCCAACACGCGTTTTATATTACCGCAAGCACCCAACCAAGCGGTGACCATTAACGGCGGCTTAACCATGCCCAGTTGGTACGACATTTTATCCATCAGCCCAGGCAAGCGCTCAATCAATAGCCAACAGTTGGAAACCGCAACCCAACAGCTGATTACTTTAATGGAACAACAGCGTGATAGTGGTATCGCCCCTACCCGCTTAATTCTAGCCGGATTCTCCCAAGGTGGCGCAGTGGTATTGCACACTGCGTTTTTACGCTGGAACGAGCCGCTTGGTGGCGTTATGGCGCTCTCAACTTATGCCCCCACCTTTGAGCAAGTTACTGAACTCAGTCCATTACAAGCACGCACGCCAACATTGTGCATGCACGGTGTACACGACCCTGTTGTGCCTTTATTTATGGGCCAAGCGGTACAAGAGCAGCTGACAGCTTGGGGCGTGCCTGTGACTTGGCACGACTACCCCATGGAACACGCGGTCTGCCAAGAGCAAATTGCTGATATCGGCAACTGGCTCAGCGCACAACTGACGTAAGTGAAGACCCTCAGCACTGCTTAAAATAGAATAATACATAGGCTCTATGCGCGCAGGTACTGGCTAAACACCCACTGGATGGGTTTTAGCTGCGCTACAGTTTAAGGCGCGCAGCTCGTTATAGTTATTAGGTCTAGAGATTGAGGCTCTGCTTTGCGCTATTAACCTGAATATGCGCAGCGCAGCGCTTGGCGTTTAATCTGATAACACTAAGCTAAGCAATCTTATGCACAACCCTGTTCTGGATAAAGACTCCGTCCGACTGTGCCGCAGCGAGCCATTGTAGTTTTCCATCAACGACAACCCTCTAACGGCTCTAACACAGCAAATTCTAACACCTTAATCGAGCCTCTATTGACAGCGGACAGTGAAACAGTTTCTACAAAGGGCTGCTATGCCTTACACTAGAAGTAATTTATAGGCTACAGATAAGAGAACGCCGTGCTCAAAGCACTTAAGAAAATTTTTAAAAAAGACTCGGAGCCCACTGCTGCGCCGCCCACTGCTGCGCCAGAAAAACCACATTCTGAGCCGGTCAGCCAAGCGAGCAGTCAGCCCGTTACGCCAAACACTGCGCCCGTGCAAAAGCCACGTCCGCGCAAAGCCAAGCCCCAGGTCGAGCAAAAACCCTGGTCGCTGGCTGATTTTGCGGTTGAGCCTGAGGAAGGCAAAACGCGCTTCCATGATTTTGACCTAGCACCTGAGCTGATGCATGCCATCCAAGACTTAGGTTTCCCCTACTGCACACCCATTCAAGCACAAGTACTCGGTCATACATTGGCCGGTAAAGACGCCATTGGCCGTGCGCAAACCGGTACCGGTAAAACTGCCGCGTTTCTAATTTCCACCATCAGTCAACTGACCCAAACCCGTCCCCCGGATGAGCGCTATATGGGTGAACCCCGTGCTTTAATTATCGCACCAACCCGTGAACTGGTCGTGCAGATTGCCAACGATGCAGTGGCCCTGACTAAATACACCAACCTTAATGTGATGGGTTTTGTCGGCGGCATGGATTTCGATAAACAACGCCGTCAATTAGAAGCGCGCTACTGCGATATCTTAGTTGCCACACCGGGGCGTTTGCTGGATTTTAATCAGCGCGGTGATATCCATCTGGATATGGTTGAAGTGCTGGTACTGGACGAAGCCGACCGTATGCTGGATATGGGCTTTATCCCACAGGTACGGCAAATTATTCGCCAGACCCCCAACAAAGCAGAACGCCAAACCTTACTGTTTTCAGCAACCTTTACTGACGAGGTGATGAACCTGTCGCAACAATGGACCACAGACCCCGCCATTGTTGAAATTGAACCTGAAACTGTGGCCAGCGATTCAATTGAGCAGCATGTCTATGCGGTGGCTGGCAGTGATAAGTACAAGCTTCTCTACAATCTGATCCAAAACAATGATTGGCCACGGGTGATTGTCTTTGCCAACCGGAGAGACGAAGTGCGGCGGATTGAAGAGCGTCTGACCCGCGACGGTATCAGCGCGGCTCAGATGTCCGGTGACGTGGCCCAACATAAGCGCACCCGTGTCCTCGAAGACTTCCGCTCAGGCCGCCTACGCGTTCTGGTGGCCACTGACGTCGCTGGCCGTGGTATTCATGTGGATGATATCAGTCATGTGGTGAATTTCACTTTACCCGAAGATCCAGATGACTATGTACACCGCATCGGTCGTACCGGTCGCGCAGGCACCACAGGTGTCTCAATCAGTTTTGCCGGTGAAGATGATGCTTATGCATTGCCGCCCATTGAAGAGCTGCTAGGGTATAAGATTGATTGCGAAACACCCACTGAAGACTTATTGGTTGACCCGCCAAGAAGGCGCTAACCTTTAGCCCCAAAGCTCTAGCCCACTGTTTGATAGCGCATAAAAAAGCCAGACTCTTAATTGAATCTGGCTTTTTATTAACAGCTCTGGTTACTCAAAACTGTTAATGCACCTGCATGCGACGAATACGTCGCGACAACCCGAGCATAAGCAACATAAAGGTCAACAGTATCGGCATAATCCCGATATTAAAAAACTTCAACTGAGTGCCCAGTGACTCAATGTCAGCATTGAGTTGATAACGCACTTCGCGCAGTTCTTTACGTATTGTTAATTTCTCAGCTAAGTATTGCTCCATGGTGGCTTGTTGCTCAGCAGTCAAACCTAAATCTTGCTCAGGGTCGCTCGCCTGCTGCAAAGCAAACAGCTGCTCTTCCGTTGCAGCTAAGCGCGCTTGCAGTACTTGCTCCTTTTGCTGTAAACGCTCTTGGGCTTGACGCTGCAAATTATCCACCAGGGTAAAGGGTCGGTTGGAGTTGCCCCGGGAGCGAATACTTATTAAGGCGTCAGAGCCCGATAAGTTGTCCAGCGCATTAATGGCAAAGCTGCCGTTGTCGGCCCATGGTTGCGGTAAACGTTGGCCAAAAAAATCTTGCACCTGCACCCACATGCGATCACTCAAGATATCGCTGTCAGCCACCACAATCACATTAATATTATCGGCACCCTGTAAGCCTTGCCCATGCCCTTCGATCCCTTCGGCAAAGGCTGTTTTAACCGGTCCACTGACCCGTGCTGCTAGGACATAGCGCTCTCCAGTGGGCTCCAGCTCAGCTAATAGCTCTTCTGGGTTTTGCAACATAGCAAAACGTTGCACGGGAAGCGGCATTGCATACTCAGAACTGTACAACAATGGAGTGAATTGCGTGCTCGCGTCGGCCAGGGGTTCTAAGATTCCCGAGGTGGCCACAGTAATGCTATTGAGCTGTGAGGTCAGAACATCAGAGCGGTTCAGTGCGGCCTTAGGCAGATTCAGCCAGCCTGGATGATGCACCGCACGCTGCTGCGGACCAACACCGACCGACATTGCATAGGAGCCATCAGCCACCACCTGCTCAGGTAGCATGCGTATACCCCACGCTTTAAATAACTCAGGTAAGTCAGAAGTTTTATCCGTGGCTAATTCACCGGGCGTTGCCGCACCGGTATCAATTTCACTGTATGGATCGACAAAGGCTAATAACGTACCACCTGCTAACACAAACTGATCAATGGCGTACTGTGTGGCTTGGCTTAAGTTTTTTGGATGCACTAATAGCAGCGTATCAATCTCTGCCGGGATAAGATCAATATCCTCAGCCAAGCTTTCAAGACGAAATTGCTGACGTAGCTCTTCGAGAATAGTCCACGCCGGCAACGGCTGCCCCGCCTGCACATCAAAACCACCATTAAGCGGCAAACTGGTTAACAAGCCTATTACCGCACGCTCCGGCTCAGCAACGCTGCTAATTAAGCGGCTTAATTCATACTCCAACAGTTCCTCTTGATCCAAAGCAAAAAACGGAATCACCTGCTGATCGCCTTGGCTATTTTCTGCGGCCAAACCAAAATAAAGCTGCGCACCGTCTTGTGCCAAGGGCACCGCTTGTAAACCTAAAGCAGCCGCAGAGTCTTCAGCTGCGGAGAAGGCTTGTGGATCAATCACCTCTAGACTGAGTTTACCATCGGCCATGCGCACATACGCATCGAGCAATTCTTCAACCCGCTGCGCGTAGTTACGCAACATCGGCACATCACGGGTGGCTTTATTGGAATAAAAATACTGCAAGCTCACCGGTTCTTTAAGCTCGCTAAGCAACTGTTTAGTACCGCTGGATAAGGTGTAAAGTTTTTGCTCGGTAAAGTCGAACTGGGTATTTTTAAACAGATTATTGGACAGCACATTAAAGCCAACAAAGGCGATGGCAATCAATAACAAACCCACACTGGAATACATCACTCTTTTCATGCTTAATCAGCCTTCTTTAAATCAATCACTACCGCAGTAGCCATCAGCCAAGCCGCAATAAAGCTGAAAAAATAAAGTAGATCACGCACATCAATCACTCCTTTACTGATTGCTTGAAAGCGCGTTAAGAAACTAAAAGATGCCACCGTATCTAACAGCCACTGCGGCGCCCACGCATTAAACACATCCAAGACCAAGGGGAAACCGCTTAGAACAAAGACAAAACACAGACTGACCGTTAAAATGAAAGCAATCACTTGGCTTTTCGCCCATGCTGACATGCATGAACCCACCGCCAGGTAAGCGCCTGCCAGCAACCAACTGCCGATATAGCCGGTTAAAATCGCGCCATTATCTGGATCGCCTAAATAGTTCACCGTTAGCACCATGGGAAAGGTCAGCAGCAAAGCAATGCCGGCAAATACCCAAGCGGCTAAAAATTTGCCCAGCACACTTTCAAAGCGAGTTATGGGTAGCGTCATCAGCAGTTCAATGGTGCCAGTTTGGCGCTCTTCCGCCCACATGCGCATGGCCAAGGCGGGTACTAAAAACAAGTACAGCCACGGGTGAAAGTTAAAAAATGGATTTAAGTTGGCTTGGCCACTTTCATAGAAGCCACCCAGATAAAAAGTAAAAGCGCTGGTTAACACCAGAAAAATCAACAAAAACACATAGGCCAATGGCGTAGCAAAAAAACTGGCGAATTCTCGTCTAAATATAATCGGCAGCTGTCTCATGCGGCATCTCCACGGGTCAAACGACGGAACACTTCATCTAAACGGCCGCGCTCCACTTCCAGTTCGCGCACCTGCCAACCTTGGGCATGGATCAACTGGTTTATCGCTGGGAAAATCACCTGACCGGGTTCAGCCAAAAGGGTCAAACTGCCATCCAGTGGGTTGTCTTCAATACCAATCACCCCTGGCAGCGCTTGCAACAACTGACGATCCAGCGGCTGCTCAGACAACAACGTGACTGCTTGATGATAACGGGAGCGGCTTTGCAAAGCATAAGGCGTTTCGTCCACCAATAATCGGCCTTGACTAATCACCATGGCTCGGGTGCACAGCGCACTGACTTCTTCTAAAATATGGGTAGAAACAATCACAATACGGTCCACCGCCAACTCTTTAATCAGCTTACGTACTTGATGCTTTTGATTGGGGTCGAGACCATCAGTGGGTTCATCAAGAATCAATACTTTTGGGTCGTGCAGCACCGCTTGGGCTAAACCCACTCGGCGTTTAAAGCCTTTAGACAGAGTCGCAATACTTTGCTCAACCACGGACTCCAATTCCACTAAAGCAATCGCCCGTGTCACTCGCTGCCTAAGTTCTTGGCCACGGTAGCCACGAATCTGACCAATAAAAACCAGAAAATCAGCCACCGTCATATCACCATAGCAAGGTGCGCCCTCTGGTAAGTAACCTATCTGGCGCTGCGCCTGTAAGGTTTGTTTAGCAATATCAAAACCACAAATACTGACACTGCCCTCACAGGGCTGCAGAAAACCTGTGAGCATTTTCATGGTGGTGGATTTGCCGGCGCCGTTAGGGCCTAAAAAACCCACCACTTCCCCAGATTCAACAGTAAAGGATAAATCATCCACCGCTATCTGCTGGACAAAGCGTTTGCTTAAGTGTGTTACTTTGATCATTATTGTTTCACCCTTTACACCATCATTGCGGGTCTGCCGCACATTTTGCCTAGCGGCTTAAGCACGCTACAAAGCTGCAAAGCTGTGCCACTGGCTACTTTAAAAAGAAAGAGCATAACAGCCAAGCCCTGCATTGGCAGGGCAATTGTGACTTTCTGCTGGCAGATTGTTTAACCGCAACAATCAGCGTCGTTCAGAGCACGCACTTAGAGGGTGTCTGCAGAGAAATAAATAACGCGGATGTAAACCCTCTGAGCCCACAGCAACTGTTTTACACCATAGATTCTGCGGGACAGGATCAACAAAGCCCTATAGCCCAGTCAGTCGATTACTCAACCCCTGCGCTATAGGGCTATGCAAGCACTTATTCTTCTGCAGAAATTTGCAACACCACTTTACCATTGACTTGGTTGCTTGCCAGACGGGCAAAAGCCGCCTCAGCATCGGTCCAGCAAAACACTTCCTCAGCCTGGGGTTGCAACTGACCTTTAGCAAATAGCGGCCAAACTTTGTCCGCCAACTGCGCCATCAGCTCGCCTTTAAAAGCGTCACTGCGACTGCGTAAAGTGGAGCCAATTAACTGAATACGCTTACTCAGCAATTGCGCCAAGTCTAACTCAGCCCGGCGCCCGCCCATCAAACCAATATTGACCCAACGGCCATCCATTCTGAGCATTTTCAAATTCTGCGCCGCATAACTGGCACCAACCGGATCCAGAATCACATCAAAGGGAGCAAAATCATGCAACCCTTCAAGGTTGTCACCGCGTACCACACCCCCTTCAGCACCTAGATCCTCGCAATAAGCTAAACGCTCAGCTGAGCCAACGCTGACCCAGCATGGACTGTTAAATGCCTTACACAACTGAATCGCTGCCGAGCCAACACCACTGGCTCCCGCGTGCAGTAAAACTTTCTCCCCAGGCTGTACTTGCGCCAGCTGAAACACGTTTAACCAAGCTGTGGCATACACTTCTGGCACCGCAGCAGCTTCCAGCATGCTTAATCCCTCGGGGAGAGGTAAAACATGGCGCGCATCAACACAGACTTCTTCCGCCATCCCACCGCCGGCTAACAGCGCGCAAACTCGATCGCCCACTTGCCATGAACTGCCCTCGCCCACCTCGCTAATAATACCAGCACACTCGAGGCCAAGAATATCGCTCACCCCTGGTGGCGGCGGGTACAAACCTGCTGCTTGTAATAAATCTGCCCGGTTAAGACCTGCAGCAACAACACGAATGCGAACTTGACCTGCCGCACAGGCCGGTGTCTCGCACTCAATAAATTTTGGACGACCTTCACTACCTTGCAATGCTTTCATTGTGCCTCCATATTGTTACTAATAAGATTATTTGTATCTATTTCACACCGAATACAGCCTACAATGGAACTGTACACACTTTAGGTGGCCTATAATGCGTCATAATTCAGTCAGACAAAGAATCAACATGAAGCATATTTTAACTCGCTCTACCCTCGCCTTGCTGATCAGTCTCGTTGCTTTGCCTGCAGCCTATGCAGCCAGCAAAGCACAACAATGGGACTATTTACAACCCGATCGCGATCAAATGATTGCCAGTCTTAATGTGGTTGAACTACTTAAGCGCCACCATTACAGCAAGCCACCACTTGATGATGCCCGCTCACGTAAAATGTATGCAGGCTACTTAAAGATGCTTGACCCTTCGCGGATGTACTTTACTGCGCAGGATATTCAAGAATTTAATCGCTGGGAAACGCAGTTTGATGACTTTCTTAAAAACGGTAACCTTAAGCCTGGCTATGCCATCTACAATCGCCAATTAACGCGCCAAGATCAGTATTTAGATTACGCCTTAGAAAAGCTCGGCCGTGGTATTGATGCTATTGACTTTACTGTAGCTGAGTATTTTGAAACAGATCGTGAAAAAGCCGACTGGGCCGCCGATGAGGAGGCGCTGCAAGACTTGTGGCGTAAACGTTTAAAAGACCAAATTCTACGCTTAAAAATTGCCAATAAAGAACCTAAAGCAATTGAAGAGTTGCTGGTCAAACGTTATAAAAATCAAAAGAAACGCTTACTGCAAACCCGCAGTGAAGATGTGTTTCAATCCTATATTAATGCCTTTGCACAAACCTACGATCCGCATACCACCTATCTATCACCGGATAATGCAGAAAATTTTGATATCAATATGAGCCTGTCGCTGGAAGGCATCGGCGCCATGCTGCAAGGTGACAATGAGCATGTGAAAATTGTCCGCCTAATCCCTGCAGGCCCTGCGGAGAAAAGCAAACTGGTTGCGCCGGCTGACAAAATCATTGCCGTTGGCCAAGGTAAAAAAGAGTTGGTTGATGTGATTGGTTGGCGTCTGGATGAGGTGGTTAAGCTGATTCGTGGCCCTAAGGGTTCACAAGTGCGCTTGGAAATTATCCCAGCCAGCAATGCGCCCACTGATATGACCAGTAAAGTGATTACCTTGACCCGCGAAGCAGTCAAGCTGGAAGAACAAGCTGCAAAAAAGTCGATCCTTAACCTAGAGCAAGACGGTCGCAACGTGAAGCTAGGCGTAATCGAGATTCCCGCCTTTTACCTCGACTTTAAAGCCTACCGTGCCGGTAAAGCTGATTACAAAAGCACCACCCGTGACGTCAAACGTTTGATTTCTGAACTGCAAGAAGAGCAAGTGGAAGGCATTGTCATTGACCTGCGCAATAACGGTGGCGGCTCATTACAAGAAGCCACTGAGTTGACCGGTTTGTTTATTGAGCAAGGCCCCACAGTTTTGGTGCGTAACAGTGATGGCCGCATTGACGTGTTAACCGATGAGCACGATGGGGTTTTTTATGATGGCCCACTCACAGTGCTGGTTAATCGTTTGTCCGCCTCTGCCTCAGAAATTTTCGCTGGTGCTATGCAGGACTATCACCGCGCATTAATTATTGGCGGACAAACCTTTGGTAAAGGCACGGTGCAGACCATTCAACCACTTAACCATGGTGAACTTAAGTTAACTCTAGCTAAGTTCTATCGTGTCTCTGGCAAGAGTACCCAGCACAAAGGGGTTATCCCTGATATCAGCTATCCTGCCGATATGGACATCACTGAAATTGGTGAAAGTGCGCTCCCGGAAGCCATGCCATGGGATAGCATTAAGCCCGCCGTTAAACGGGGCAAAGATCCGTTCAAACCCTTTATTACTGATCTGAAACAGCGTCACGATGCACGCACCAATGACGACCCTGACTTTGTATTTAGTCGTGAGCGCTTAGCCTTAAACCAACGCTTGATGCTCGATACTAAAGTCAGCCTCAATGAGGAAGAGCGTCGGGCCCATTATGCAAAAACAGAACAGAAACAACTGGCCATTGAAAATGCACGTCGCGTCAGTAAAGGCGAGGAGTTGCTCGACACTTTAATTAAAGATGATGAAGACGATCAGATTGCCGCTGCTGCAGCGGCCGCTGAAAAAGAGGCCAACCTTAAGCCAGAGGAAGATGCTTACTTGGCTGAAACTGGACGTATTTTATTAGACTGGTTAACCCTGTCGCCGGTAGTCAACCAGCAATAAAAACATCCCTCCACGGCACCATACAATTATCCCGCTCATTCTGGCGGGATAATTGTATGCAGAGCTGATCACTGGGCAAACGTACTGCGCGTCTAAATAAATCCTTGCACCACAGCCAGCTGTTCTTTAATACGCTGCGCATCCTCTGCACTGGCTGGCAATTGCGGTGCACCTTGTTCATACAGCTCTAATAAACGGCGCAAGGCTAATGGATGACCTGCACGTCCGGCCAACTCCATCCAGTAGACAGCTTCGACCGCATCCGCAGGCTCGTTCAGCGAACCCTTTAAAGCGTGCACACCCACTTGATAAGCCGACTTGGCATCACCTGCCTCACCGGCTAAGCGCAATAAACGCAGACCTTCATTTTTAGCCGCCAAACCTTGCCCACGGTGCAATAAAATATGGCCATAAAAAGCGCGCGCTTCCACATCATCGTAACTGCTCATGCGAGCAAAACGCTCCTGCATCCACTGCCAAATGCGTGGGTTTTCAACAGCCCAGCGTTGATTAAATAGCCTACGTGCAAGCGCGTAACCGGTTTGTGTCCGTAACTTAGCAAATAACATACTTACACCTCTGGATAGCTAAATAGGTAAACCTGTGCCAGCTCAGCAGCCAACCAAGCGGCCACACCGGCTTGGTCAACCACTCCGTGAAAACGCCCTAGGCTTTGCACGTATTGGATAAAACCCAATTGCGGGTGAGCTGGACCTGCTTGACTCACTACCAGCGCACTGCGTAACGGCCAACCTTGTTTATGGTCGGCATCAGCCAATTGTTCTAAAGCCCGTGCTAAACGTCGCACGCTGGGCGCAGGCAACTCAAGCTGCTCAATCACCTGGCGATAGGTTATAACGCTGCGCTGCTGCTGTGCCGCCGCTAACAACTGTAATAAACCGTGATGCTGCACAGTCGTAAGCGCTAAGGCTTTACTCATCTTGCCAGCCTGTAACATTTAACGCTCGCGCTAAAGTACGCTTCAACACATCACTGACTTCGCGTTCACCGCTTTCAATCATTTCTAAGTAATGGGGGCTTATGCCAGCCTCACGCGCAACGTCCTCAAGAGATAAAGCGGCTTGCTCACGTAAGGCTTTTAATTCGCGCAAACTGGCTAATGCTGGCCCTGAGTCGGGAACAGGTTGATTGCGCCCTGCCGCTTGCAATAGCCGTTGATACTCAGCCCAAGGCACTACTGCATACTCAGGTTTACCATCACGACTAATCACTTGTACATTCATACTTTTATTCCACTAGCTGAAATCAGTTTTAATATTACGCCACAGCATAAGAAAATACATGCCATACAGCATCGACCAAACTCGAGCAGTAACCTACCTCGCTTTCTAGAGGACAGCGTGACTAAAACATTGCGCTTGCTAAAGCCCTCAAGCAAAAACGCCCCACAATTAGCAGGGCGTTTGCACAAGCAAAAGACGCTTTACTCTTCAATCATCGTTGCAGGTTCGCTGGTCTCTGGCTGACTGGTAATACCTAACAGCTCAACTTCAAAAACCAAGGTTGAATTGGCTGGAATTGCCGGTGTTGGGCTTTGAGCACCGTAGGCTAATTCACTGGGGATATAGAATTTGTACTTTTCGCCGACATGCATCAGCTGTAAACCTTCAACCCAACCTGGGATCACTCCACCCACTGGAAACTCGACCGGCTCACCGCGATCAATGGAGCTGTCAAATACTGTACCGTCAATCAGTGTGCCTTGATAATGTACACTGACAGTATCATTGACTTTAGGCTGCGCACCTTCTGCCTCTTTAACCACTTCATATTGCAAGCCTGACTCTGTGGTTAACACACCGTCACGCTTAGCATTCTCTGCTAAAAAATCAGTACCGGCTTTTGCCGCTGCATCATTGAGTGCCGACATACGCTCTTGGGCGCGCGCTTGTAAAAAGCTAAAGGCTTCCATCAGCTCATCATCACTCAAACGTTGCTCGGTATTACTCAATGCGTCTTCAATTCCTAAAGCAACCGCTTGTGAGTCAAGATCATCCATACCGTCTTGACTGAGGTTTTTACCCATGCTCAAACCAATACCGTAAGAGGCCTTTTGCGCTGGCGTTTTTAAATCAGAGCTGACCTCTGCTGTATTATCACAGCCTGTCAATACAAGAGTGATCACAGCTACTGAAGCAGCTAAATGACGTAACTTCATTAAATAGTATCCTTGCCTTATGCCTTACGGCTCTTCTGGGGTACAAAGGTCATGATATTAACAGTCGACCTATCCACTGGCTACCGTCTTAAGAAGGCAAAATCCAGCGTTAGTTCAATTTTCCACACTCCACCCAGCCAACAGCCAAGATGAGCAACACAGTGCGCTTATTGTTGCGCAGCCGCACGACGTTCCGCAGGACGCCGCACTCCGGCTACCAATTTATCAATGGTGCGCGCCGCAGCCACTAAGCCAAAACTGGCAGTCACGGTCATCGCAGCACCAAAACCACCGGCACAATCAAGCTTTACCCCTTCACCAATAAAGCTTTTGCTGTGGCAGACACTGCCGTCTGGATTGGGATAACGCGGGTGCTCAGTCGAAAACACGCAAGGCACACTATAATGGCTGCTGGCTCTACGGGAAAAACCATACTCACTGCGCAACAAGGTACGCACGCGCGAGGCGAGCGGATCATGATAGGTTTTATTTAAATCAACCACACCGATTTGGGTTGGGTCAATTTGCCCGCCGGCACCGCCGGTGGTGATAATTTGAATTTTACGCCGTTTGCACCAAGCAATCAGCGCCGCCTTGGTTTGCACGCCATCAATGCAATCGACCACATAATCCAGCTCCTGAGTAATGTACTCGGGCAGGGTCTCTTTACTGACAAAATCTGCAATTGCATGCACGGTGCAGGCGGGGTTAATTGCTAGTAAACGTTGCGCCATCACCTCCACCTTCGCTTGACCAACCGTATTGCTCAAGGCATGGGCTTGTCGATTGATATTGGTAATGCACACATCATCCAAATCAAATAAAGAAATCTCACCCACGCCTGAACGCACCAAAGCTTCAGCGGCCCAAGACCCAACTCCACCAATGCCGACCACCGCAACATGCGCCTGCCCGAGGCGTTGTAAGCCATCGACACCGTATAAGCGGCTGATTCCGCCAAAACGTAAATCATCCATCAGACAACCTCAAAAAAATCGCTGCTGTATTCTAACAGTAATCCCAGCAATGCTTACAAAGCAGAGGCTGTTTCACTACACTGTATGAATTATTTGCGGTATTGCTCAAAGTTGCGCTGCACAATGCAGAGGGCATACCTTGGTTATTTATCCTTCAATCCACTTCTTATCTAGGGCGCAAGAATTAACATGCTTATTTGCCCAATTTGCCAATCGGCCCTGACTGCCCATGAAAACACTGTGCGCTGCATCTACCAACACAGCTTTGATCGGGCGCGCCAAGGCTATCTCAACTTACTGCCAGTACAACATAAAAAAAGCCGTACGCCCGGTGATAATCCGGCCATGGTGCAAGCGCGCCGCGCCTTTCTCTCGGCGGGCTATTACGCGCCTTTAGCTGAGCGTTTTGCTGCTCTTATGCAACAGCGCCAGCCTCAGCGCTGGCTGGATATTGGTTGCGGCGAAGGCTATTACACCGCACACATTGCTCAAGCTTTACCCGATAGCCAAGGCTATGCTTTAGATATTTCTCGCGAAGCAGTAAAACAGGCCTGTAGACGTAACGCACAAACCACTTGGTTGGTAGCAAGTATGGCGCGCTTACCCTTAGCGAATGAGAGCTGCCAAGCCATTGCCAGTATTTTCAGCCCCATTGACTGGACGGAAGCGCAGCGGGTTCTCGCTCCGGGTGGTGCTGTCTTGCGCATGGGTCCTTGCAGTGATCATCTACTTGAGTTGCGTGAACAGCTTTACGATGATGTGCACAGTTATGAGGACAATAAATTCTTGCAGCAGATGCCTGACCGCATGCAGCATGTATACAGTGAAACCTTGCGTTTTACCCTAAACTTGGATGACGCCCAAGCACGGAGTAATTTATTGGCCATGACCCCACACGGTTGGCGTGCTAGCGCAGAAAAACGCGCAGCAGTGATTAGCCAGCCACTGACCACCACGGTAGCTATTCGCTATGATTGGCTCGAAAAAACGGAACTCTAAAGAATGCGCCAACCGGATATTGAAATTTATGTCAAAGACGCAGATCGCTCAGCAGTCAGCGCGTGGTTATCCTCGGCCTTGGGCGAAGCAGCCTGCAACTGGCAAGAAAAAGGCCGTGTCTCGCGCTGTCAGTGGGGCGCTATTCCGGTGCTCTGGTTTGAGCACGCCGTTGGCAAATGGCACAGTTTATTGTTAGAAAGTGCCAGCACCCCTTGGGCCAATGATCTGCAATGCGCGCAAGCTGCAGCAGCTTTTTTACAGGTGAATGTGCGCTGCACACCAGGCAGCTGGCAAGAGGCCGACGGCGAGGCCGATGCTGACCTGTGGCTGCAAGTCAGTGCCGATGGAGCAGTGGCAAGCATCACTTGGTACACCTCTAATAAGTAGCACTGTTTAAACTCACTCCATAGCAGGGGGATTTATGCGCTGGAAAAAAGCACGCCGCAGTGACAACGTTGTTGACCAGCGCGGCAAAGGCCCTAGACGTGGCGGTAAAGGCTTAAGTTTAGCTGCAGTTGCGGTAATTGTTGTGGTAGGCCTCTTAAGCGGCCAAGATCCCCTGCAAATTATTGGCAATATCACCGGTCAAGCAGTACAGCAAGGCGGCATTAATCTTGGCGGTCATCCTGCCAGCCAAGCAGATGCATTAACCAATGATCCAGCAAGCGAATTTGTTCGCGCTATTTTAGGTGACACAGAAGACACGTGGCGCGGACTATTTAAACAGGCGGGTAAAACCTACCAGGACCCCACCCTTATTTTATTCAATGGCAGCGTGCGCTCCGCCTGTGGCTTTGCCGATTCGGCAGTCGGCCCTTTTTATTGCCCTGCTGATCAGCAGGTGTACTTAGACTTATCCTTCTTTAAAGAAATGGAACAACGCTTTGCCGCCAGTGGTGAGTTTGCCCAAGCCTATGTGATCGCCCATGAAGTGGGTCATCATGTGCAAACCTTATTGGGGGTTACCGCGCAGGTTAATGCCGCCCGTCAGCGTGGTCAGCGGGTCACCGGGCACAATGGTTTATTGGTCCGTCAGGAATTACAGGCCGACTGTTTTGCTGGCGTTTGGGCCCATCATGCACAACAGCGTCACGCATGGTTAGAGCCGGGCGATTTAGCCGATGCCCTCAATGCAGCAAACGCCATCGGTGATGACCGCTTACAAAAGCACGCCCAAGGTTATGTGGTACCTGATTCATTTACCCATGGTACCTCAAAGCAACGTGAGCGTTGGTTTAGCCAAGGCTATAAAACTGGCGCAGTCAGTCAATGTGACACCTTTGCGACCCAGCATCTGTAATTCACTCAATGCTGCACCGCTGTAAATTTTCTAAAATAATAAACACACATCGTTTGGAGCTTCTATGTTTGTTATACGTTATTCCGTATTTGCCGCGGCAATTATAGGCAGCCTGCTCACCTTGTTACTGGCCCTCATCAATCCATGGTGGTTACTACTGAGCCTGATATTTCTCGCCTTAACTGTTGTTGGCGTGATGGATCTGCGGCAAGCACATTCAACTCTGAGACGTAATTATCCAGTTGCGGCACATATCCGCTTTATTTTTGGCGAGCTGCGGCCAATGTTGCGCCAGTACATTGTTGAAGCCGATGACGATGAAGTGCCCTTCTCCCATGATCAGCGCACCTTGGTTTATCAACGCTCTAAACTAGAACTGGAAACCCGCGCCTTTGGTACCGAAAAGAACGTCTATGGCACACGTTACGAATGGATTAACCACTCAATCTGCCCAAGCAAAATAGCTGATGGTAATTTCCGCGTCAGCATTGGCGGTCCCGACTGTAAGCAACCCTATTCGGCCAGTATTTTTAATATTTCCGCAATGAGTTTTGGCTCCCTTTCACCCACAGCGATTCGCGCACTGAACAAGGGTGCACATCTGGGTGGGTTTTATCATGATACGGGCGAAGGTTCGATTTCCAGCTACCACCGAGAATACGGTGGCGATTTGGTCTGGGAGTTGGGCTCAGGCTATTTTGGCGCACGTAATGATGACGGCACTTTTAGCCCTGAAAAATTTGCCGAGCGCGCCAGCCTTGAGCAAATAAAAATGATTGAGCTGAAGCTATCCCAGGGTGCTAAGCCGGGTCATGGTGGCATGCTACCTGGCGCTAAAGTTAACGCAGAAATTGCGCGCACCCGCGGTGTACCTCAAGGGCAAGATTGCATTTCCCCCTCTTCGCATTCAGCCTTTTCCACCCCCGAAGAGCTCTTACAGTTTATCGCGCAACTACGGGATTTATCCGGCGGCAAACCCACTGGGTTTAAACTGGCCATTGGCCACCCCTGGGAATGGTTTGCCATTGCTAAAGCGATGCTCAGCACTGGTATTACTCCGGATTTTATTGTGGTGGACGGCGCGGAAGGTGGTACTGGCGCTGCACCACTTGAATTTGCCGACCACATTGGCACACCCATGCGCGAAGGCTTGATGCTAGTGCATAACACCCTGGTTGGTCTTAACTTACGCGATAAAGTAAAAATTGGTGCGGCTGGAAAAATCATTACTGCTTTTGATATCGCTCGCACCTTAGCCTTGGGTGCAGACTGGTGTAACTCAGCCCGCGGCTTTATGTTTGCTCTGGGCTGCATTCAATCACAAGTGTGCCACACTGACCGTTGCCCCACTGGGATTGCGACGCAAGACCCCAAGCGCTGGCAAAGTTTAGATGTAGCGGATAAAGGCACGCGCGTACAGCACTTCCATGCGCGCACCGTTGCCACGCTGCGCGAACTCATCGAGTCGGCAGGCTTACAGCACCCGAGTCAACTGGGTCCTGAGCATATTCTACGCCGTGTTTCACCCACCTTGGTACGTTCACTGTCTGTGCTGCACCCCTACTTAGAACCCGGCGATTTGCTCAATCCAGAGCAGCTACCCGAGCACAAGGTGTTCCAACGCTTCTGGGCAGCGGCACGTCCTGATAGCTTTGCGTTTTTCAAGAAATAATAGCCAGCACTCAACGGCCTCTAGTTAGTTATAGGCCGTTGAGTTTTAAAATTTAATCCGTGCTTTCAGCATAGACACTGTGCGCTTAGGTTAACGAGGTTAACCAGCCTTGCAATTAAGACAGAAGCCGCACAAGCAAACGCAACCAGAGCGCCCTTTGATAAGCGCGACAAAAGCCACAAACAAAAAAGCCAGCTCACTGAGCTGGCTTTTTGCTTCAAGAAATATTTCTTGAACTATGGCGTCCCCTAGGGGACTCGAACCCCTGTTACCGCCGTGAAAGGGCGGTGTCCTAGGCCACTAGACGAAGGGGACAAAACCTTCGATAACAAACATTCAATCATGCTTGTCAGTGTTTGTATTGAGCTGAACGATTTAAGCCGTTACTGCACTATGATGTAACTTTATTACACGACTGATGGAGAATCAGTTGGTATTACATTTCAGAGTATTGGCTCTAAGAATATGGCGTCCCCTAGGGGACTCGAACCCCTGTTACCGCCGTGAAAGGGCGGTGTCCTAGGCCACTAGACGAAGGGGACAAAAACCTTCTAAACATAACACATTCATGTTATGCCACTTTTCATTGTATTGAAGAAGTGGTGGAGCTAAACGGGATCGAACCGTTGACCTCTTGCATGCCATGCAAGCGCTCTCCCAGCTGAGCTATAGCCCCATTCTTGTGGACGGGGCGTATAATAGGACTAACCCCTTTTTATGTCAAGCACATCTTTAACTTATTTTTTATTCCAACAAAAACCCAAGTGTTTTCTGCGCTTAACTTTGCAAGCTGCCATAGAGTTCTGCGTACAAGCCCTGCTGACTGAGCAATGCTTGATGTGTTCCATTTTCTATAACATGACCATTGGCCAAGACCAAAATACGATCAGCTTGTTTTACTGCACTTAAACGGTGAGCAATGATCAGCGTGGTACGCCCTGCCAAAAACTGATTTAAGCCCTGATGCACAGCAAACTCAGTGGCGCTATCTAAGGCAGAAGTTGCCTCATCTAAAATAACCACCTTAGGATCACTTAACACCATTCGAGCAATGGCTAAACGTTGCCGCTGCCCTCCGGACAAACGCACCCCAGCTCGCCCAATAACAGTATCTAAACCTTGGGGCAAAGCGCTCACCGTTTCATCCAGTTGTGCAACCTCCAAAGCATTCCAGCACGCTTGATCAGTGGTTTCTCGCCCCATGCTTAGATTCGCCCGCAAAGTATCGTTAAACAGCGCTGGCGCCTGTAGCACAACGGCAACATGCTCGCGCACACAGGCTAAACCTATTTCTTGCAAGCTGGCATCGGCATAACGAATCTGCCCTGACTGCGCACTGTATAAACCTAGTAGCAACTGAACCAAAGTACTTTTACCACTGCCACTGGCCCCAACCAAAGCCACTTTTTCACCGGCGGCCACGGCAAAGCTTAGATTGTTGAGGATCTGTTCATTAGCATAAGCAAAATTTAAATTTTCAACACTCACTGCGACCGTTTTCTGCCCAGCAAAAGGATTTTTCAGTGCCGGATAATCGTCTTCATCATGATGCTCAAGCAGTTGATTAATCCGCAGCATGGCGCCATCTGCGGCATAAAAACTGTATTGTAAATTAAGCAGTTGTTCGATCGGTCCAATCATAAACCACAAATAACTAAAGACCGCTAACATCTGTCCAATCGATAAGTCGGAATACAGTACAGTCAGCATGGTTACCGCACGAAAAATATCGATGCCATACTGAAACAGCAAGCCACTGGCTCGAGAAGCGATATCAGTTTTCCAGTGTGATTGCACAGCACGATCGCGCACATGCCGGGCTCGGTTTAATAAACGCTGAAAAAAGAACCCTTGATGATTACCAGCACGCACCTCTTGGATGGCGTCCAAGGTTTCACTCAAGGTCTGAGTAAATACCGCGGTGCTATCATTCTCCAGCTTTTTCAAATGCTTAACCCGCTTACCCAGCTTAATGGTGAAATACACCACCACCGGATTGAGCAGTAAGATCAGCAAGGCCAACTGCCAATGCATCCACAGCAACACTGAGGCAGTGCCAATTAAGGTCAACATTGAAACTAAAAATCGGCTTAAGGTTTCGCCAATAAATTTATCGACAGTGTCTAAATCTGTAACCAAATGGGTCACCACAGTACCACTGCCCAAACTTTCATACTCTTGTAACGAGATCCGCCGCAGACGTGCCAGCAAACGTTTACGGATTTGGTACACCACATCTTTAGCCAGATGGGTAAACATCTTGCTTTGACCCACATTAAATAATAACGAGCTCAAACGCAGAAGTAAGGTCAACACCAGCATCAGGCCAATATAGCCTACCGCCTGCTGCCACAGACTGGGCAACCAGTGATTCATAACCTCTAAGGCTTTACCACCCTTCCCGAGCAGCACTTCATCCACCAGCAGCGGCAGTAATAAAGGAATAGGCACGCTGCAAAGAGTGGCCAGTATTGCTAATAGATTGGCCCAAACTAAACTGCGTTTATGTTGCAGAGCTAGACGACGGATATACGCCCAGCTGACTTGATCAGGTGCCGACATTAATCGAGATCCAACGAGTAAGCAGTGGCTCCAGCGCTGCATAAGGCTGGTAGCCATTGGTGATAAGTGCATATTGCTGCTGATGCTGAGCCAGCAGCGTGGGAAAACCTCGAACCGCTAAATTATTCACCCAAGCAAACTCAGCCTGAGTTGCGGCTTGTGTTTCTACTGCATCAAAAGCCGCACAAAATGCCTGACTGTCATAGCCTGCTTGCACAGCCAGTTCACGCAGTACACGGGGTTGAGTAATGTCTTGTCCAGACTGGTAAAAAGCCTGTTGCAGACGCTGTAAAAAATCAAACAAGTAGCTGTCATCAAGCTGGCGAGCCACAACCAATGCTCGACAAGCAGGTTCAGTGTCATACAGAAAGCCGCTGGGCAAGGCGCGATCAAAGGCAAAAGGCTGACCAGTGGTCTCTGCCACGGCACGCCAATGTTGCAGAATATAAGCGCGTTTTTTCTGATCCAGTATGGCTTGCTGCCCTGTACGTAAACCACCCACTCGTAAGGTGACTTTGACCCCTGCTGCGTGCGCTTGCTTAAGTACTTGCTGCATCACTGGATTAAAACCCCAACACCACGAACACATGGGATCCAGAATATAAACCAGCTGGGTACTGTGCATAAGGCTCTCCTACTTTCACCTGTTGCCTACCTGTGTGAGTCGAAACTCTCTCCACAGCTGCGCCATCTCTGCTCAGCGAGAACAGCTTTGCTTAATTAAGGTTTACCAGTTTACCCGATTCAGCCAACAGTTTAAGGTCAGCAAGCAATTGCTCGCCAATTTTATTGCATTCACACCAGCGCTAAACACAGATCCAGCTCAGACTAGCAACAAAAACAGCGCAGTAAGCTTTCGCCTACTGCGCTGTCAATCTTACTTTAACAACTCGGTTTTAAATCGCTGCCGCTACCCGCGAGCCTTGATCAATAGCCCGCTTAGCATCCAGCTCAGCCGCCACATCTGCACCACCCACTAAATGCACAGCGACCCCAGCATCTTCTAGATCACCCTGTAACTCGCGCAGCGGCGTTTGCCCAGCACATAGAATCACATTATCCACCGGCAAAACTTGCGGTTCACCACCTGCCACACTGATATGCAACCCCTCATCATCAATGCGTAAGTACTCAACTGCAGGAATCATTTCCACTTGCCGCGCCCTTAAACCAGCACGGTGTACCCAACCCGAGGTTTTACCTAAACCTGCGCCCACTTTGCTCTTCTTACGCTGCAATAAATAGACTTGACGAGCAGCTGCTGCCGGCTGTGGTTGCACTCCAGCAACGCCGCCACGGGCAGTTAAACCTAGATCAATGCCCCACTCCTTCCAGAATGCTTCAGTGTCTAAACTGGTACTTGCACCGCTATGGGTCAGCAACTCAGAGACATCAAAGCCAATACCACCAGCACCAATTACCGCAACACTGTTACCCACAGGCTTACGCTCTAAAATTGCATCTAAATAAGTCACCACCTTAGGATGCTCAACTCCCGGGATCTCAGGGATACGGGGCACAATACCTGTGGCAAGAATCACTTCCTCAAAGCCCTGCGCCAGCAGATCCTGAGCACTGACACGCTGACCAAGCTGAACATTCACTTGAGTGGCTTGCAGCTTTTGTTCGAAATAGCGCAAAGTCTCATAAAACTCTTCTTTGCCTGGAATCAGTTTAGCCACATTAAACTGACCACCAATTTCTTGCGCTGAGTCAAACAAGGTCACTGCATGGCCCCGCTCGGCTGCCACAGTGGCCGCAGCCAAACCCGCAGGGCCAGCTCCCACCACAGCAATCTTTTTCACCGCAGTGGTAGAAATATAGTTCAACTCGGTTTCATGACAAGCCCGCGGGTTCACCAAGCAGGAGGTTAACTTGCCGCTAAAGGTATGATCCAAGCAGGCTTGGTTACAGCCAATACAGGTATTGATTTCATCAGCTTTCCCAGCAGCAGCCTTATTGACAAACTCTGGGTCGGCCAAGAATGGCCGCGCCATGGAAATCATATCAGCATCACCGTCAGCCAAAATCTGCTCGGCAACCTCTGGCGTATTAATCCGGTTGGTGGCAATCAGCGGAATCGATACTTCGCCACGCAACTTAGCAGTGACCTTAGCAAAAGCACCCCGCGGCACTTTAGTCACAATGGTCGGAATACGCGCTTCGTGCCAGCCAATACCGGTATTGATAATAGTCGCACCAGCCGTTTCCAGCGCCTTAGCCAGTTGCACCACCTCATCCCAGCTGCTGCCTTTTTCGACCAAATCGAGCATTGATAAGCGAAAAATTATAATAAACTCAGAGCCAACCGCCTCACGCACACGGCGCAAAATCTCTAAAGCAAAGCGCATCCGGTTTTCGTAACTGCCGCCCCACTGGTCGGTACGCTGGTTGGTATGAGTGACCAAGAATTGGTTAATCAAATAACCTTCTGAACCCATAATTTCCACGCCATCGTAATTGGCCGACTGAGCCAACAGCGCACAATTTACAAAGTCTTGAATCTGCTTCTCAATCCCCGCTTCATCAAGTTCAATGGGCTTAAATGGATTGATTGGCGCTTGAATCGCACTGGGCGCGACTGATTTAGGACTGAAGGCATAACGTCCCGCATGTAAAATCTGCAGGCAAATTTTAGCGCCCGCTTCGTGCACGGCCTGAGTGACAATTTTATGTTGCTCAGCTTCCTCTGGGGTGCTTAGTTTTGCCGCACCTGCATAGACACTGCCTTCTTCGTTAGGCCCGATACCACCGGTCACCATCAGCCCTACACCGCCGCGCGCGCGCTCAGAAAAGTAAGCGGCCATACGCTCAAAACCATTGGGACGCTCTTCTAAACCGGTGTGCATGGAGCCCATAAGCACACGGTTTTTTAATGTGGTAAAACCAAGATCCAGCGGTGCCATTAAATGCGGGTAATGTGGGTTTGACATCCAGACTCTCCAAAACAAAAACAAATACGCTGCACTGACTCACTCGTACACATCGATGACACACAGCTAGATAGATA
>CAJDVK010000022.1_pt1 | contig 61936 bp, 63 predicted proteins | sample 7391401 | NCBI WGS metagenome assembly CAJDVK01 (sample SAMEA7055696, study PRJEB34461) | soil metagenome | biome: terrestrial ecosystem; feature: Peninsula; material: soil | place: Antarctica | collected 2016
ATGATTTTTTTACCCCTATACCGCACAGTAGCCCAGAGTTTATCTGCCGGTGATTTACCTGAGTTTTTTAACTCAGCCACTGTGGCGCAGTTGGCTGCTGTTTTATTTATTCAAAACGCCCAGAAGCTGGCTGAGCAACATGCACCCTTGGCCTCCATGGAGCGTCAGTTTGGGCAAATAGTCAGTGCCGGTAATCAAGCCAATCTGCGTGTACCACAGGCATTTCAGCAGTTGGTCGCAGAGCGCTTTTCTGCCGAACACTTTGCTGTCGGCTTGTCGCAGCTGGCGGCTCTTAAAGTCAGCTTGTTGGATGATGATCATCCCGCTGAACAAGAGCGTTATTTAGATGCAGAAGGCGAGTGGTTATTCACCTTTGGCGCTGAATATCAACAAGAAGTGATGCCCCTACAACGGGTTTACTACGCTGAGTACCAAGCTGAACTGTCGGTGACTGATCCGCAAAATAGAGCGTTGCGAGAGTTCTTAGCCGCACCGGAAGAATCATTTAATGTGCAGGGTTATGCAGGCTCTGGAAAAACCCATTTGATCAGTCGCTTTACCGAGTTGCTTAAGCCTCAGCAGACATTGCTTTTGGCGCAAACCTACGGTCAGCTGCAAGCATTAAAGGCTAGAGCAGGGGAGCAGTTTCCAGCGTTAACCTTTGCCCAAGCCGCAGCACAAGTATTGGACAGTAACTTGTTGGCCAATAGCTGGCGCTTAAAAGATAAAAGCCGTGGTCAGCACACCTGGCAGGTCTCCCATGGACAAGTTGTGCAGTGGCTGGATATACCGGCTATTGGTCACTTATCACCTGAGCAAGTGGCCAGTGTGTGTGTAAGAACGGTTGCTAGTTTCTGCTATAGCACTACCGGTGGCGATTGCTAGCCAGTTAACTGTGCTGGATCATGCGGTCTTGTTGGAAACAGTGAAACGCTATTGGTACGAGTTGATTCAACCCTCTGCGCCATATATCCGTTTACCCATCCGTGGTTATCATCGGATTAAACTGCTCTCGCTCACTGCTGAAGTGCTGGATGCGCAGTACAGCCATATTATTGTCGATGAAGGCCATGATATCCCAACGCCGATGCTGCAAATTCTTGATCGCAGCCCACAAGCGGTGATCACCTTAAGTGATGAGTTGCAAAACTTAAGCGGTATGGCACCGGTGCGCTCAGATGGTATTCGTCAGCGGCATATTACCCAGTCCATACGCCTGGGCAAGCAAGTTGAGGATGTGGTCAATCCGCTGATTCAAGCACACCCGGGAGCAGCAAAAGAGCAGTTTGCTGGACGGGCTGATCATTGCACCAACCTGCTGCACTACAGTGGTTGGCAGATTCCCACCCAGCCAACCACAATTATAGTGGCTGATGAGTTTGATCTCTTTGCTTGGTTTCAGCGTTTAACCCATGCCGGCGCATCGTTTCGCTTGTCGCGCTCGACCTTTAAAGATTTTATGACGTTTGCCCAAGACTGTATTGAATTGTATAGTCACGGCACGCGGCCACGGCATGGTTTGATTTTCCGCTATGCCAGTTGGGATGCCTTGAGTGCTGCCATGACCGACAATCCATCTTTTGAAGCCATTGAGCGCATGTTGCAGAGAGGTTATTCCCAAGCTGATTTTCAAACCGCGGTGGATCGGCATATGCGCAAAGGCGGCGGTAAAATTATTTTAGCGCGGGTCAGTGATACCAAAAACATGGAGTTTACCAGTGTGTACCTGTCCAGAGATTTGTTGGTCAAGCCGCACGCCCATGATAATCAAGACAGTCGCGCACGCTTATTTTCCAGCCTGTACACTGCATGTACCCGTGCACAGCATGAGCTGATTGTTCCAGATGGCTTTTCTGACTGGATTGCTGATGCGGTAAAGTAGTATTGAACTGCTAGAGCACATACAGGAGCATGCACAATGTTAGAAATTTCTACAGTGATAAGTTTTTTAGGTTGGTGTGCAGTCCTTAATATAGGCTTATTGGTATTTGCCGCTTTTATTTTGGTGGTGTTTAACGCGCAGGTAAAAACCTTGCATGTAAAATATATCACCTTGGATCCAGCAGACTTAAATACCATCTATTTTAGTTTTCTAGGACGCTATAAGCTGGCAATTATTATGTTGAACTTGGTGCCTTATTGGGCGCTTAAAATAATAGCCTAGGTTGTTAGGCTGCATGAAGTGGTTATTCGTGGCTGGTATTGAAACCAGTAAAGTGTTTCTTAAAACTAACAGTTAATAATCTATAGAATTAAAGTATAAAATAAAAAAAGCCCAGGATTTATTAGAATCCCGGGCTTTTTATTAACTATATGCAGTTAATGCATAAGGTATTAGCTTTTAATTAAGCTGTTATTTTTAGAAGGCTAAACCAAGCTTAACCCCAAACTCATCATTTTTAAGCTTAGTGTTAGCAACATGATGCTTGTCTTTTAACTGATAGTTGGTCTTGGTGTAGTATACACCCGCTGTAAGTGGTAGGTCGTTGTAACCTTTATCCCACATAAAATTTAATTCAGCATAGGGATTGTATTTATCTTTTAAGTCCACAGTGGTGCTGTTTAAATGTTGGACCTTGATTTTAGTCTCGGCGTTAACATTGTAGCGTGTACCAACCTCTAAACGGCTGAGTACACTGTCACCTTGATGGTTGAAACCGACCCCAGCTTTAACAAAAGGTGATTTAGTGGTGAAGCGAACGTCATGCCCTTTAGTGTCGTCAACCTGGCTGTGTTTGTAACCTGCACCCACAATACCGTCGATATAGTTACGATTACCTAGATCCATTCGATAACCAACATCAGCTTCTATTTGTGCTTGCTTATCTTTGACATCATTTCTTTTACCGTATTTAGCATCAATGCCGGCCTGATAAATAAGACCTTCGCCACCAGTCATTTTATTACCGTAATTGTAATAAATACCAGCTTTTGGCATACGTTGCTTATTATTATCTAAATCATCGATGTCAGATGATAATTTATATTCATTGTAACTTCCGCTAATACCTATATTAGAAATAGGCTCAGCCGCTTGCAAAACGAAAGGTGATAATAAGAAACCTGCAGCTGTAGCACTGATTAATATTTTTTTACTGATCATAAATATACTCCGTTTGTTGTGTTGCTTACTATATAAGACATCACTGTATCAATAAAAGTTCAATTTTAAATTTAAAGATAATTGTATAAGCATCTGGAGATTGAATTTAAGCAGTTGCTAAAAGTGTTGTACTGCAGAGTTTTTGGGTGTATGTGATAAACGCTACGGTAATATATTGCTTAGGACGGGTGTCCAGATACGATGCGCTCTAGCGGTGTAGGCTAGGGTAGGGAATGTACTCTTGGTGGTCGGTTGGTATTTTTGCAAACTGCTGATCAATCCATTGCTGACGTGCTTGCTTGATTCGTTCGATGCGACTGGAAATAAAATTCCAATCCATATAACGGTGGCCAATATCATCGCCGCCAATTAAAATCACTTGGCTGTCTTGGTTTGCAGTTATTGTGATGCTTGGTTCCTCACTTAAAACTGCCAGCTTGTGCTGAGCGACTTTTAAGTCTTTGATGCTGATTTCACCGCTGACAACATATAAAGCACGCATGGCCGCATGAGGTAAGGTCAGGGATTGTCCAGCCTTAAGCAGGGCCTCAATGTATAACGTAGGACTAAAAGTCTTGACCGGCGAGGTGACGCCGTAGGCTGTACCCATCAACACCCGCACGTTGACCCCATCAATACTGCGCGAAGGTATCTGCTCGGTTGAGTAGTGATAAAATACCGGATCTGTTTCTTCATCGTCTGCTGGCAAGGCCAACCATAACTGAAAACCATGGATGGAGTGCGGCTGGCTTTTGACCTCGGCAGATTGCCGCTCGGAATGCACGATGCCAGAGCCAGCCACCATCAAGTTTAAATCCCCTGGGCGGATGCTTTGTACACTGCCAATAGAATCCTGATGAAGCATTTCACCATCGAGTAAATAGGTGACAGTGGCCATATTGACATGGGGGTGGGGCAGTATGTTTACCCCTTCGCCGGCGGGGAAGTCAGCGGGCCCCATATGGTCAAAAAAGACCCACGGACCAATTCGTCGTGCGCCTCGAGTGGGCAAACTACGTCGGACAGTGAAACCACCAAGTTGTTGGTCTTTAGGGTGAATCAGTTGCTGGACTATTGTCCTGCCTGATTCAATTGCACAGGGTGAGTCTGCAGTTTTGCTTTGATTACTCATAATATTTTTCTCTGCTGGCTACTGGAAGGCATAGGATTAACTGTCAATATGCTTGATCTTAAATGTGAGCTCATAGCTTAGGCAGTGTGAAGCACCGCTGGCAATCCTTATGCAATTGCCAGCCATTGCCTGGGAGTCTTAAGCTTAAGTCTGTTGTGAGCGGATTTGTCTGTAGGATTATGCGATTATGTAAATACTATTGATTTATATAGCATATTTTCAGAGGTACTCGTTGTATGACAGAAAAATCACATGCTTTATCCAATGTGCATTTCGCTCAAGCTGCTGAGAGCTTCGAGTACAGCCCTATTTCTAAGCAGCTGGCGAGATTGACGGATAAGGTTTTTCCTCTGCTAGACTTAGATAAAAACCAGCACTGGCTAGACTTTGGTGCCGGTACTGGTGCGCTCAGTGTGCCTTTAGCAGCCCATGTGGGGCATGTAACCGCACTAGACACTTCTGCGCCGATGTTGGCTAAGTTGGTCGATAAAAATGTGGCTAATATCACCACCCTTGAACATGATATTTTTAACGGCCTCAGTGACACCTATGCTGGGGTTATAAGCAGTATGGCGCTGCATCATGTGGCTGATATTCCTGCATTGTTAAATTGCCTGCATCAATGTCTTGCAGCGGATGGGCAGTTGGTGCTGATAGATTTATACAGTGAAGATGGCAGTTTCCATGGCGATAATAAGGCCAAAGGTGTGGTGCATTTGGGCTTTGATCCACAGCAATTGTTGGAGGCAGCGGCGCAGGCTGGTTTTAACGATTTAAGTTGTCGCGAGATTTTTAGTATTGAGCATAAAAATGGCCGCAACTATCCATTGTTTGTTTTATTAGGCCGAGCTTAATCTGGCTTTTCCTGCCGTTGCGCTGCAGCGTTGCTGCTGCTCAACGTAACTAAGTACTGAAAGCTTGCTTCCGTGGCTGGGGTGAGCTTGCTCAGGGCTTTTTTGGTGACTTTGAGCATGCCATTTGCGCCGCGCTCGATAAACCCTAAGTCTTCCAGCTTGCGAACTTTACGGCGCACGGTTTCTCGAGCGATGCCGCTGCATTCAGCCACTGATTGAATATTAATGGGCTGATCTGCACGCTGCTTGTCACTATCACTTATAAACTGTTTGTAGCTCATAGTACTGCTCTGGCGAGCCGGCAGTGCCCGTGAGCTGATAATAGCTAAAATAAGCATTAAATCCAGATCACCAAAAAACTGTTGCCGTAAAACAATTAACAGTTCACACAAGGCATCGACATGGGCTGGAAATAAGTGGCCGAAGTTGCGGGTAATGTTGTCATGACTTTTTGGCATTGGGGCAAGAGCTCCTCGGATGAGCCGATTAAATAAAATCTGCTCTTAGAATAATACCCATTTTGGGTATAGAGTGCGTTGCTTAGTGCATTAGCTTCAGTGAAAATATAGCGCTATTTTCATACAGGCGTTCATAGTATCAAGGGTAACAGTTGCCTAATTCAGGAGTAAAAGGTTAATGAAGCGTATTGGCTGGTTACTGAGTGCCATGGTGCTCGCCGTCTTAAGTGGCTGCGGTGAAGGTGAGGCTATTGTTGAGCAGGTTGAGGTCTCAAGGCCTGTGCCAATGATGCTGGTCGCTACCTCAGATAAAACTTCAAGTTTACGTTTTCCCGGACGGGTACGTGCTGCGCAGCGTGCAGATCTCGCCTTTAATGTGCCGGGGCGCATTATTAAATTGCCCGTGGAAGAAGGGCAGCTGCTAGAGAAAGGGCAGCTGGTTGCCCAGCTCGATGATGCCAATTATAAAAACCACATGCGTTCAGCATTGGCTAAATACAATAAAGCACGCACCGATTACAGTCGTGTGGATCAATTGTGGCAACGTAGCCAGGTGATTGCTAAGGCTGAAGTGGATAAGCAACGCACGGCAATGGATGTTGCGCAGGTGGATTACTCGTTAGCCAAAAAAGATTTTGATGATACCAAACTGGTGGCGCCTTTTAGCGGAGTAGTGACCAAGCGCTATGTGGAAAACTTCAGCAATGTGCAGGACAAAGAGGCCATTGTCAGTCTGCAAGACCTGAATAATCTTGAAATAGTGATTAACGTGCCAGAGCGCATTGTCCGCAATACACCCAAACAAGTGGCCGGCTATGCGGTCTTTTCCGATCAGCCGGATCTGTTGTTACCGGTCACCTTAAAGTCCTTCTCCTCTGACAGTGACCAACAAACGCAAAGTTATGAAGTGGTGTTGAGCCTTGATCCAGGCTACGACATTACTGTGTTACCCGGCATGTCGGTGGATGTGTTACCGAAGAAAGCACTTCAAGGGCAAGGTGCTGGACAGGTTACAGTGCCGTTGCAGGCTATTTATTCTGATGCAGATGGCGTCACAGGTGTTTGGGTGTTTAATCCAGAAACCTCGCGGGTCACTTTGCAAAAGGTTGAGCTGGGTGCGGTGTTGGACACTGATATTGTGGTGCTCGATGGCTTAGTTGGCGGTGAGAAAATTGTTGTGGCAGGTGTCAGTCAGCTACGCGAAGCAATGTTAGTCAGATCTCTGTAACTCGGGACTGATCATAAATATAGGGCATACATACAGTGAATATTGCTGAACTTACACTCTCCAAACGCACCATTGCTTGGATGCTAACGGTCTTAGTGTTGTTGGGTGGTTACATCAGTTATGAAAAGCTGGGTCGTTTTGAAGATCCAGAGTTTGTGATTCGCCAAGCGGCGATTACCACCTTGTACCCTGGTGCCTTACCGGCGCAAGTGGCAGAAGAGGTCACTGAAGTAATTGAGGAAGCAGTGCAGCAACTGCAGGAAATTAAAGAAGTGACCTCTGTTTCCCGCATGGGCAACTCGTTGGTTAAGGTGGAGATTGAGCTGGAGTTTGCCCCAAGTAAGGCAGAGCTGGAACAAATCTGGGATAAACTCAGACGCAAAGTAAATGATGCGCAACATAAGCTACCGCCAGGCGCCGGCCCTTCGATAGTCAATGATGACTTTGGCGATGTATATGCGTTGTTTTTCGCCGTCACTGGCGAAGGCTATAGCTTAAAAGAAATTAAAGACTACCTCGATATTCTTGAGCGTGACTTATTGCAAGTACCAGGTGTAGCCCGTGTCGCCACATTGGGTGCGCCAGATGAAGCGATATTTATTGAAATAGCCTCAGCCAAAGCCGCACAGTTGGGTATTTCACAAGAGGACATTTATCAATCTTTGCGCCAGCAAAACGTCATCACTGACTCGGGTAACTTATTAATTGGGCCGCAGCGGGTGCAGTTCAGTCCGCAAGGCCACATCGATTCAGTGGAGGCCTTAGGTCATATTGCTTTAGGTTCAAGCAGTGGTGAGCAGGTCATATTTTTAAAAGACATTGCCAAAATCACCCGCTCTACTATCGAGCCGCCGCGGGCGCTGATGAACTATGACGGTCAGCCGGCGATTGGCTTAGGCATTTCGCAGGTGGCCGGCGGTAACGTGGTTGATGTCGGTGATGCAGTGCGTGCGCGCTTACAAGAGCTGGAATCACAGCGCCCGATCGGCATTGATCTGCAGATTGTGTCTTATCAATCTGACTCAGTACGGGAAGCAGTCAATGGTTTTGTAGCGAACTTGGCCGCCGCTGTGGCCATTGTGGTGCTGGTGCTGATTTTATTTATGGGTTGGCGCAGCGGCGTTATTGTTGGCAGCGTTTTATTGCTAACGGTGGCCGGCACCTTAATTACCATGTATATGGACAATATTGCCATGCAGCGGGTGTCGCTGGGAGCCTTGATTATTGCCCTCGGTATGCTGGTGGACAACGCCATTGTCGTTACTGATGGTATTTTAGTGCGCATGCAAAAAGGTGAGGCTGTTGAAAGTGCTGCAATTGCGGTGGTGAAGAGCACTCAGTTTCCGTTACTAGGCGGTACCGTGGTGGGTATTTTGGCCTTTAGTGCCATTGGTCTGTCACCAACGGATATGGGTGAATACGCCGGCTCATTGTTTTGGGTCATTATGTACTCGATGCTGTTCAGCTGGTTATTTGCCGTGACCTTAACCCCGTTGCTCTGCGTAACCATGCTGAAAGTCAAAGAGATCCCAGAAGGCATAGCAGAAAAGCAAACCGGTGTGTTGTACCGTTATCGCCGCTTATTGAATGTGGCGCTGCGTAAACGCGCGCTCACCGGCGTAATTATGTTGAGCTTATTGGTCAGTGCGATTTTTGGCTTTAGCTGGGTCAAACCCGGTTTTATGCCTGACTCGGCGCGTCCACAATTCGTGGTGGATATGTATTTGCCACAGGGTTCAGATATCCGTGAAACGGCGAAAGAATTAGAAAAAATGGCCGAATATGTGCAAGAAAAGGATAGCGTAACCCATATCACCCGTTTTGTTGGCGAAGGTGGTTTGCGCTTTATGTTGACTTACAGCCCGGAAGATCCCAATAGCAGCTATGGACAGCTGTTGGTTGATGTGGATGATGCCACTGGGATTGCTGAATTAGTCGATGAGTTGCAGAGCGAGTTATCTCTGCGCCATCCGTTGGCAGAAATTAAAGTCTGGAAATTTATGCTGGGCCGTGGTGGCGGTAAGAAAATTGAGGTGGCGTTTAAAGGCTCAGAGCCTGAGGTGCTGCGTCAGTTAGCTGAACAAGCAAAAGCCATTATGGCAGAGGACCCAGGTGCCATTGCCATTCAAGATGATTGGCGGGAAAAAACGCCAGTGTTGCGTCCTGTGGTCAATGAAGTGGCGGCGCGTCGTGCTGGAGTGGATATTACTCAAATTAGCCAAGCACTCAATCGCACCTTTACCGGTGAGCGGGTAGGCGTCTACCGTGAGCAAGATAAGCTGATTCCGATTATCGCTCGTGCCCCTTATAACGAACGTTCGCTGGCGCAAGATATTGAAAACGTTCAGGTCTACAGCCCAACGGCGGATAAATACTTGCCCATGAGTCAACTGATCAATGCTGTTGAAGTTGAATGGTCAGATGCCATTTTACGCCGTGTTGACCGTTTCCCAACCATTAAAGCGCAGGCAGACCCCTTGCCCGGTGAGCAAGCCAATCCTTTGTTTGATCGCCTGAAACCAAAGATTGAAGCCATTGAGCTGCCGCCAGGTTATAGCTTGGAGTGGCACGGTGAGTATAAAGACTCGAATGAATCCAATGAAGGTTTGGCGATTTCTGCACCTTATGGTTTTACCGCAATGGTTTTGGCCGTGGTGTTTATGTTTAACTCACTGCGTCAACCGCTGGTGATCTGGCTGACTGCACCTTTGGCCATTATTGGAGTGACGGTGGGTTTGGTGATTTTCCAAGTGCCGTTTGAGTTTATGGCAATCTTAGGTTGCTTAAGCTTGGTGGGGATGCTGGTGAAAAACTCCATTGTCTTGGTGGATCAGGCCGATGAAGAAATACGCGCAGGTAAGGCTGGGTTTATTGCAGTGATTGATGCTGCGGTGAGTCGGGCGCGACCGGTTTTTCTCGGCGCTTTAACCACCATTTTAGGTGTAGCACCATTACTCTGGGATCCGTTCTTTAAGAGTATGGCAGTGGTGATTATGTTTGGTTTAGCCTTTGCCACGGTGTTGACTTTGGTGGTGGTACCGTTGCTCTATGTGGTGATTTTTCGCATTCCAGCGGAGACTGAAGAGACAGCAACTCAGTAGTTGTCCTAGAGTGCGGATGGCTCACAGGCAAAGCTTGATACTCCAACATGCACGCGCTTGATGGTGCGTGCATGCACGTAAGGTTTGCTTGCAACTGTGTGATCGAGTGCGCACTGCGCTAAGTCTGTTCTTCCCTTGACGAGCCCATCCGGGGCTCGATGCGGGCGCTGCGCCATCCATGGCTGCGCTTGCCACAGACCCAGCGCAGCACGCTCTGACTATGCGTATGTTTATCAGGGTGTGCGTAAGTCTCTTTTTGGATTCTAGGCAACTGGGCTATGGACTGTAGAGTAAAATGTACATTTTGTTTGGACGGCTACATAGCAGGCATTGTGCGTATGGCGTATGAGCAGAACATAAAAACCACGGCTTAGTTTGCTTTGAGTTTATAAAAGACATGCAAACAACTGCGCTGATCAACGAGTACTTCGGGGTTGGTGTGATGAGCGGAGCCAAGGATGGCGCAGCGCCGGAGTTGAACCCTGGATGGGTTCATCGACGGACAAACACCAATTCCGGAGTACGGCATGCGCTGCACTCATGAGTAAATGATTTCAGCACACTCGAAACTTAACAGGCAGTGTCAGGTGTAGCGAAGTAAAGCCTGCACCGCCATGAGTGGCGGTGTGGAGCCTACAGGGAGGTACTTGCGACGTCTTTATGCAGCTAGCTGATACTGCATAAACGCCGAAGTGAAAAAGGATCGCCTTAACGCCCTGTAAACACCGCAGCGCGGCGCTCTATAAAGGAGCGCACACCTTCGGCGGCGTCCTCGCTGGCCATGACCTTGGCCAAGTCATCAAATACCTCGGATAACGCTGCGCTAGCACCATGTAGACGCGCAGTTTTTGAAGAAGCCAGTGCTGTTTGTACGCCCAAGGGAGCAGCCGCAGCGACTTTAAGCGCTAACTCGCGAGCACGTTGTTGTAGGTTTTCAGGCTCGCACAGCTCAGTAATCATGCCCCAGTCATAGGCTTGTTGGCCGCTAAATTCATCACCGGTGAGTAAGTAACGTTGCGCACGAGCCCAACCAATTTCTTCCGGTAAGCGCACGGTGCCACCACCGCAAGGATAAATACCGCGTTGCACTTCCAGTTGCGCAAAGCGTGTTTCTGCTGTGGCTAAACGTATCTCGGTATTCAGCAGTAACTCTAAGCCTGAGGTGTAACACAGCCCTTGCGCGGCAATGATTAAAGGTTTAGTTAAGATTTCACCGGCGATGCCATAGGGATCAATTTCACCTTGCGCAATTGTTGGCGCTTGGCCTTGGGCAAATATAGGCGCCCATTTATCCAGCTCTAAACCTGCAGTGAAGTGTTTGCCGTTGGCTTGGATAATGCCCACCCGTAGTTCGCTGTCATGCTGTAAGCGGTACAGCGCTTGTGCCAGCAAATGATAACTTTCCGGATCCAGTGCATTGAGCTTTTCTGGCCGGTTAAAGGTGATAGTGAGAATATGCTCACTGGTTTCAACCAGCACTTTAGTTGCAGTGATCATAATAACTCCTTAATCATGGGCAGTGCATTCGAACATAGCCTAGCAGCAGTCACTTTGCATATCTCCGCAGTAGTAATTTAGTGAATCAGACTTAAACACTTAATGCGCTAGTAGCCGGCCAACAGCTTGCTAGTCCTGATCTACAGTCAGTGGCTACTGAAGCGGGGCCAAACTGCTAAGAAAAAGCCACAGTTAAATGCGACTGCAGTAATGTTGCCGAATCCTTATACAGGTGCCAGTGTATTTTGACGGCTATTTCGCAGTAAAACTTAAGTGACGCCCACTGAATACCGCCGCCGCTTTCGCCGAGGGGCTGCTTAAATTTAAAATCAGAGGACGGTTTGCTCTTTTGCTCAGCGATCTGCGACCATGGCTTCAATTGAGGTGGTGTTTGTATTTAACCGGCTTGGTTTAATGGCTGGAAACTTGGCACACTCAATCGATTGCTTCAATGCAGGCTCATTAAAGTCGAAGTTAAATATTAAAGAGGTAATTGTTGTGCCGTATCTATTGCTAGGGTTGGCTGCGGTTATGTTTGGCTTGTACAACGTCTTTATCAAGTTGTCTGCTGATCATATTCAAGCTGTATTGGGCGCAGTTATTTTGCAGTTTGTGGCTGCTTTTTTAGGTTTGGGGCTACTGGTTTATTTTAAATATACCGACAATATTACTCTGCATATCAGTCCCCGTGGCGTGGCTTTAGCGGTGTTAGCTGGTGCTGCTATTGGTGTGGTGGAAATCCTAACTTTTATTATTTATGGGCGTGGCGTTGATGTAGCTGTGGGCAATCCAATTATTGTTGGCGGGTCTTTAATTGTCACCACTGGAGTGGGTTGGCTGTTTTTGCGTGAGATGCTCAACCCTTGGCAAGTGGTTGCGGTGGTGTGCATTATTGCTGGAGTCGCGATGTTGGCTTGGCAGGCGGGGCGTTAAGCATGACCAATAACAAACAAACACCAGCACAAGCCTATGCGCAAGCGCTTGCTGCGGGTTTTATTGATGACCCAGCGCAACGTCAAGCGGTTGAAGCGTTAGAGGCCTGCTACCAAGCAGTGGAGCAGGGTTCAGCTGTGACGCAAGGGGTCTATTTATATGGGCGTGTGGGGCGCGGTAAAACTTGGTTGATGGATCAGTTTTACCGCAATTTAACCGTTCCTGCGCGGCGTCAGCATTTTCACCACTTTGTGCAAGATATACACCAGCGTTTATTTCGCTTAATGGGCACAGCTGATCCATTGTCAGTGATTGCTGAGCAATTAAGCGCTGAAATACAAGTGCTGTGCTTTGATGAATTGTTTGTCAGCGATATTGCCGATGCAATGATTCTCGGTGGTTTATTTCAGAAGCTGTTTACCCGCGGTTTAGTGATTGTCGCAACCTCCAATCAGCCGCCAGCAGAGCTCTACAGTGATGGCTATAACCGTGCGCGTTTTTTACCGGCAATTGCAGCGCTGGAGCAGCATATGCAGCTAGTCAGTGTCGACGGTGAGCAGGATCACCGTTTGCATAGTGGGGTAACGGTGCAGCGCTACTGGTGTAAAGAACCTGATCAAGCCAGCGTTATGCCTAAGGTGTTTGCTCAACTCAGTGCAGGGCAAGAAGCTCAGCGGGGCCATGTGTCTTTAGGCACGCGCAGCTTAGTGACTCAGGCGTACAGTGATAGCGTACTCTGGTGTGATTTTGCGGCGCTGTGCGATGAACCTTTTGCGGCGCTGGATTTTATGGCGTTATGTGACCGCTTTCAAACGCTGCTGCTCAGCGCAGTGCCGGCTTTAGGTGGGCAGCAGCACACAGCAAAAATTGCCCGTGGTACTGAAGATGCGGTGCTGCGAGTGGATGCAGGTGATCGACAGCTGCCTTCGCTGGCTAAGAGTGATGACAGTGTGCGGCGGTTTATTGCGCTAATTGATGAGTGTTATGACCGCGGTGTGCCTGTGTACATTGAAGCTGCTGTGCCCATGGAGGCGCTTTATAGCGGTGGCTATTTAGCGTTTGCTTTTCGTCGTACTTACAGCCGCTTAAAAGCCATGCAATTGGAAAGTTTTGCAAAGTAGTGCATTTTGCTTTGTTATAGTGCTACTTATATATTTTTAAGGAGAAGTGCCGCATGTGTGCCAGCCTTCGTGTGTTTGGTTTAGCCAGTCTTGTATTTTTAACCGCGTGCTCTACTCAAACGACAGTTAATGAGCCCATGACTGCACCGCGCTCCACCGCATCTGCAGTGTTTAATCCGGCAGCTGATGATGTATTATTTCGGGCCATCGGCTTGGTCGGTACACCTTATGTTTGGGGCGGCAATACACCCTCTTCGGGCTTTGATTGCAGTGGCTTAATTGGTTTTGTCTATAACGATGCGGCAGGGATCAATCTGCCAAGAACCACGCAGCAAATGGCCAAAATGAAAGGCCAGCATGTGCCGCGCAATCAGTTACGCAGTGGTGATCTTATTTTCTTTAGTACCGCAGGCAATGGGCGAGTCAGTCATGCCGGTATTTATGTGGGCGATGGGCGCTTTGTCCATGCGCCATCCTCTGGCGGTACCGTGCGTTTAGACAGTGTTGATTCTACGTATTGGAATAAAGCTTATTTACAGGCTAAACGTGTTCTACAGAATCAGACCACTATGGTTGCAAACCCATAAGCTGCAACAGTTAAAAATTGATGCAGAGTTGAGCCTAAGGCTAAGACCCGATTAAGGATTAAGAGAGAAGCATATGAGTGAACAACAGCAGCCACGCATTGGCATTATTGGTACCGGTGCCATTGGTGGGTTTTATGGCTTAATGCTGGCCCGGGCTGGTTTTGAAGTGCATTTTTTACTGCGCAGTGAATATGCTGCGGTCAGTGAAAATGGCTTGCGTGTCAATAGTGCACTGCATGGTGAGCTGGTGTTGCCGAAGGTGCATGCTTGGAATAATGTCGAGCAGATGCCAACCTGTGATTGGCTATTGGTCTGTAGCAAAACCAATGCTAATGCTGAGCTTGCGCCCCTGATCAATCGCATCGCAGTGCCGGGTACTAAAGTAATGCTGTTGCAAAACGGTTTTGCCGTTGAACAGCAACTGCGGCCGCTACTGAGTGAGCAGGTGCATTTATTAGGTGGATTATGTTTTATTTGGGTGCACCGCAGCGAGCCTGGGGTGATTGAACATCAAGCCCAAGGTCGGATTAATCCTGGGTATCACAGTGGTCCTGCTTCTCTAGAAGAAGGGTACGCCATCGCAGAGCAAGGGGCAGCACTGTTTCAGCAGGCTGGCTTAGACTCTAAGGCGGTAGCAGATTTACAGGAAGCCCGCTGGCAAAAACTGGTGTGGAACATTCCCTATAACGGTTTGTCTGTGTTACTTGACAGTAATACCAAACAATTAATGAATGAGCCCCACAGTCGCGAGCTGGTGATCGATTTAATGCAGGAAGTGGTTGCGGGTGCAGCGGCCTGTGGCTATAACTTGCCCAATAGTTTAGTGCAAGGCATGCTTAAATTTACCGAGACCATGCCTGCCTACCTTCCCAGTATGTACCATGACTTTGTCGCGCAGCGGCCGATGGAGTTACCAGCCATTTACCAAGCCCCGCTCGACGCTGCACAAGCGGCTGGCTGTGCCATGCCAAAAACTGCGATGTTACTGCAGACTTTAAAGTATCTGTCTGCTCAACAAGAGTCCTAACGACTTGAGTCAGCGCAGTTATGTTGGCATAGGCTGTGTATAAATATGTTCAGTGTCATGTTGAGATTGAAGCCAGTTATAGAAGCCCAGATGCAGCGGTATGTCTAAGGGTTAAATAAAACTATTAAAGGAAAATAAAAATGCATAAAGCGATTAAAGCTGTGGTTGTTCTTTCTGCCTGTTTGAACGCTCCTTGGGCACTGGCTGAAACTGGCGACTCAGTGCAACAAGTACATTATCAGTGTGAGCGCGGTGTGGCTGTGCCTGTGACCTACTTAAACACCACCAGTGGTGGTTCTTATGCCGTGTTGCAGGTGGATGGCCAACAGGTGCCAATGGAAATCACCATCAGTGCTTCGGGGGCACGTTATGCCTCGGTTGATGCTGAGCGCGGCTATACTTGGGACACTAAAGGCGACAGCGGTTCTTTGTACTGGCAGCCAGCTGACTCTACAGAAGGCAGCGATAGTGTCACGGTGTTGGCAGACTGCTCATCCAATGCCGAGATGTTAGCGGATAATACGCAGTAAGTTATAAGACACTGCTAGGGATTGTTGGACGTAACAGGTAAAATGATCGTTTTTACCTGTTACGGATCATGTCATGAGTAGTGTGTCAGTTAATCAGAAGAAATTACAGAAACGTCTACAGCGTCAGACCGGTGCAGCTGTGACTGATTTCAAGATGATCGAAGACGGCGACAAAATAATGGTCTGCTTGTCCGGTGGCAAAGACAGCTATGCCATGTTGGATATGCTGTTGCACTTGCAGAAAGTGGCGCCCATTCAGTTTTCTTTAGTCGCAGTCAATATGGACCAAAAACAGCCGGGCTTTCCAGAGCATGTGCTACCGGCTTATTTAGAGTCGGTCGGTGTTGAATACCACATTATCGAAGAAGACACTTACTCTGTGGTGCAAGAAAAGCTCGCCGCAGGCAAGAGTACCTGCTCGCTGTGTTCACGTTTGCGCCGGGGTACTTTGTATACTTATGCAGATGAGATTGGCGCAACAAAAATGGCGTTAGGTCATCATCGCGATGATATTTTAGAAACATTTTTCTTGAATATGTTTTTTGCTGGCAGACTTAAAGCCATGCCGCCTAAGTTGCTGTCTGATGACGGACGCAATGTGGTGATCCGTCCTTTAGCCTATTGCAAAGAAAGTGATATCGCTGAGTATGCGCAGCTGCAAGGTTATCCAATTATTCCGTGTAACCTGTGCGGCTCCCAAGAAAACTTACAGCGCCAAGTGGTTAAAGGGATGCTGCAAGAGTGGGAGCAAAAAACCCCAGGGCGTTTGGATATTATGTTCCGCTCCTTACAAAATGTAGCCCCTTCACAGTTGGCCGATCGGAAGCTGTTTGATTTCGCCAGTTTGGCCATCGATAATCAAGCTGAATCACGTTTTTTAGATGTGATGAATTTGTAATAGCCGAGCCATTATTGTGACTCGGCTATAGGTCTGTGATGAATGTTGCGGGCCAAACTATGCTGACAAAAATATCGATAGTGCGTAGCCCCAGCCAATGAGAGCGCAGACAACAGCCAGTATGTAAATATATCAAGGCATACAGGTGCCGCTCAACTGCTGTCCTGAAATAAGGTCCTCTGCTGTATAGTGATATTTTAGTCAGCCAGTTATCTATATTTAAGGGTCAAATATGAAGCTATTAGTCGTTGAAGATGAAGCGTTGTTGCGCCACCACCTTTACACACGACTGGGCGAGCATGGCCACGTGGTTGATGCTGTGGCTGACGCTGAAGAAGCCTTATACCGAGTCAGTGAGTACAACCATGATTTAGCGATTATTGATCTAGGCTTGCCGGGCATGGATGGTTTAGAGCTTATTCGTCAATTGCGTGAGCAAGGCAAACAGTTTCCCATCTTAATTTTAACCGCGCGGGAAAATTGGCAAGACAAGGTAGAAGGCTTGGCGGCTGGCGCCGATGACTATGTGGTGAAGCCTTTTCAGTTTGAAGAACTGGAGGCACGGCTCAACGCATTATTACGCCGCTCATCGGGCTTTGTGCAGTCGACTATTGGTGCTGGGCCTTTGTTACTGGATTTAAATCGTAAACAAGCGGCACTCTTCGATAAGACGTTAGCCCTGACTGCTTATGAGTACCGTATTCTTGAGTACTTAATGCTCCATCACCAGCAAGTGATCTCCAAAGACCGGTTAATCGAACAGCTGTACCCAGATGATGAAGAGCGTGACCCCAATGTCATAGAAGTATTAGTGGGGCGTTTGCGTCGTAAACTGGAGGGGGACTCCGGTTTTAAACCCATTGAAACCGTGCGCGGGCAAGGATATTTATTCTCTGAGGCATGCGGTTAAAGGAATTGAGTAGCAGTATGCACATGGGTAAAAATAATCAAGCCTCCTCGTTACGCATGCGTTTAATGCTCGGTGCTGCGGTAACTGTCTCCTTGTTTATGTTGGCTTTATTCCCAGCTTTACAACAGATTTTTACTGCTGCTTTGCAAGAATCAATCGAACAACGACTGGCTGCAGATGCCAGTGCGCTGATTTCTGCAGCACGGATTTATAACGGCGAGCTGCGCATGCCGGAAAAACTGCCGGATGAAGAGTTCGATATTCTGCCTGCTCGCCAACTTGGTGTTATTTACGACAGTAACGGCACATTATTGTGGAACTCACGCAGTTTAAATAATGTAGAAATCGACTATAAGCCAAAATACGATGGTCGCAGCCACGAGTTTTTACGGGCAACGGATACAGAGGATCGTGAGTTTTTTGTCTATGACGTAGAAGTCAATTTGCTAAGGGGGCAGAACGCTGCTTTTAGTATCGTTACCATGCAGCCAGTAAGTGATTATCAAGGGATGTATGACAACTTACGGCGACAGCTTTATATTTGGTTGGGTTTAGCTTTGTTACTGCTGTTAGGTTTTTTGTGGCTAGGCCTAGGCTGGGGTATTCGGAGTTTGCGCAGTTTAAGTGCTGAGCTGGATGATGTTGAGACAGGTAAGCGGGCTGGCTTAAGTGATGAGCACCCGCGCGAGTTATTACGTTTAACCCGCTCATTAAACCGCTTGTTAGAAAGTGAGCGCCAACAAAGTGAACGCTACCGCCACTTGCTGGATGACTTAGCACACAGCTTAAAAACCCCGCTTGCGGTGCTGCAGGGCGTTGCTGAGGTGATTTCAGCACAGCCAGGTAACGCTGAGCAGGCGCGCACTTTGCGAGGCCAAGTGAAGCGGATGAGCCAGCAAATCAGCTATCAGTTACAGCGTGCCAGCTTACGGAAAAGTGGTTTATTGCGCTATCAAGTAAAACTTAAGCCTTTGTTGAACAGCCTGCTGGAAGCTTTGGATAAAGTGCATCGCGATAAGCAGGTGACAGTGACGCGCAATTTTTCTGCTGAGTTACGCGTGCCGGTTGAGCAAGGAGCGCTGTTAGAGTTGCTGGGGAATATTCTGGAAAATGCTTATCGCTTATGTGTCAAAGACATACGCATTGGTGCAAAACTGAGTGAGATCGGCTGCGAGCTGATAATTGAGGATGATGGCCCAGGTGTGCCCAAGCATCAGCGTGAACGCATTGTACAGCGTGGTGAACGCTTGGATACCCAGTACCCAGGGCAGGGTATAGGTATTGCTGTGGTCAAGGATATTATTGACAGTTACAGTGGCCAACTCTTTGTCGAAGACTCAGATTTGGGTGGCGCGCAATTCCGAATTGTTTTCCCTGTCAATTAGCTATGGGCAACAAACTCCCAGGCTAGCGCTGCACCTGCTGATTGGTGTAGTTCAGTCTGCTGCGGCAGTCTTTACACAAATAATGCAGGCCTTTGTTAATCCTCGCATGACGCTGTGCGCTAAGCGCAAATGACTCGCGCCCAGCACATTGACAGCGATACAAATAATGCGTTCGAGGCTTACGCTTGACCGCGTAGTTGTGGCACCGCTGAGCCGGCAATTGATAGACATTGTGCATCACAGCTTGCCACTCGCGGCCATGGGCGCGGATATTGTTGCCATAAACCTGGTACGAAATCAGATGTGCCACTTCATGGGCAACAGTGTGCAGCAAAAAGTGCTCAGAGTTTTCTTTATAGAGTACAGGGTTAAAACGCAGGCGATTCTCGCAAATATGCGCGACCCCAGCTTTTTGACCGCGTAACTGGAAACTGATCTCTGGTCGTTTAAATGAACAATTAAAATAGCGTTCAGCTTTGCGGTAGCAGGCCTCAACCCGCTCGGTAAGACGTTCAGGCATAGTTAAATCAAGATATATTGAGTGAATTGTGCTGTGGAATGGGTAAATCTTAACAGAGTTAATATTTTATACTTGTCTAAGCGGTTGCTATGGCACTTTTATTGCTGGGCTCAGCCCGCTCCTTTAATTAATTAACAGTGAAAAAAACGCTGTTCAAAGGTAAGATGCCCAACTTCTTTATCTCTATGGGCATGGAACAGAACATTATGGACATTTGGTTAGCTTTACAGGCGTTTATATTGGGGGTGGTTGAAGGGCTAACCGAGTTTTTACCCGTGTCGAGTACTGGGCACCAGATCATTGTTGCGGATGCGATTGATTTTGGTGGCCAGCGCGCTAAGGCATTTAATATTATTATTCAGCTGGGCGCCATTTTAGCGGTAATGTGGGAATATCGGCGCAAAATCGTCGAAATTGTTGTTGGTTTGCCCCGAGAAAAGCCCGCGCAGCGTTTTACCATTAACTTATTAGTGGCGTTCTTTCCTGCAGTGATCCTCGGCTTAAGTTTTGCTGACTTAATTGAGCAGTGGTTGTTTAACCCCATTACCGTCGCTACAGCCTTAGTTATTGGTGGTTTGATTATGCTGTGGGCGGAAAAACGGCCACATAAAATTGCTGCTGAAACTGTCGATGATGTGAACTGGAAACAAGCGTTAAAGATTGGTTGTGCACAATGCTTAGCCTTAATCCCGGGTACTTCGCGCTCAGCCTCAACTATTATTGGTGGCTTATATTTTGGTCTATCGCGCAAAGCCGCCACAGAGTTTTCATTTTTCTTAGCCATGCCGACGATGATTGGGGCAACGGTGTATTCTGTCTACAAGCACCGTGAACTCTTTGCCGGTGGTGAGGATATCTGGGTTTTTGTCATTGGTTTTGTCACCTCCTTTATCTTTGCCATGTTGGCGGTCCGTGCATTGCTGAAATTTATTGCCAATAACAGCTATGCAGTGTTTGCTTGGTACCGTATTGCTTTTGGCTTACTGATTTTAGTCACTTGGCAGTTGGGCTTTATTGACTGGACGTCCATTGGCGAATAACTGCATCCGTGGCTATGCTGGAGTGCAGGTGAAAATCGGTGGTTTTACTGCGACGGGCCTGGCACAGCAGTTAATCTGCTTGACAGTAATTGTGTTTAAAACGTATGTTCGAATTCTTTATCTAACGTGGAAAGACTATGGCTCAGTCAGATACTGTAGAGCGTATTTTAGATGCGGCAGAAATCCTGTTTGCAGAAAAGGGGTTTGCAGAAACATCCTTAAGGCTTATCACCAGCAAGGCTAAGGTTAACTTGGCCGCGGTGAATTATCATTTCGGCTCTAAGAAATCTTTGATCCAAGCAGTGTTCTCAAGATTTTTAGAGCCGCTGTGCCTGAGCTTAGATGAGGAGTTGGATCGACGTTCTGCTGAGGGGCAGCCTGATTGGACCGTTGAAACGCTGTTAAATCTGTTGGTTGAGCAGGTGTTATCAGTCAAGCCTCGTAGTGGCAATGATCTGTCTATTTTTATGCGTTTACTGGGTTTGGCCTTTAGCCAGAGTCAAGGGCATTTACGCCGTTACCTCAATGAGGTGTATGGCAAGGTATTCCATCGTTATATGCGGCTGCTGCATGAAGCGGCTCCAGAAATTAGCCCGGTGGAAATGTTTTGGCGTGTGCACTTTATGCTGGGTGCTGCAGCCTTTACTATGTCTGGGATTAAAGCCCTGCGCGCTATTGTTGAAGCGGAATATGAGGTGCATATGACCACTGAGCAAGTGCTGCGTTTAATGGTGCCTGTTTTGGCTGCCGGTGTGCGCAGCGAAAGTGTGATTGAGGCTGTGGGTATGCAGCCAGCGATTAAACACAAAGCCCCTTAATGTTAGTCAAGGGTGGTGAAACCATGATTGATTATCTGCATGTCTCTATTGCAGAGCAGCGCCTTTATGCATTTTCCAAGCAGCAATTACAGCGCGTTTATACGGTGTCTACTGCGTTAAATGGTCCAGGTGAAGAAAATGGCTCGGGCTGTACGCCGCGGGGACGGCACTATATCCGTGCCAAAATAGGTGGTGAACTGCCGCCTATGGCAGTGTTGCGTGGCCGCCGCTGGACTGGCGAGCGATGGAGCCCAGAGTTGCAGCAAACTTACCCTGAGCGCGACTGGATACTCAGCCGCATCCTGTGGCTCAGTGGTTGTGAGTTGGGTCGTAACCGCTTAGGCAGCACTGATACTTTCCGCCGTTATATCTATATTCATGGCACTGCCGATGAAGAATTACTGGGGCAGCCATATTCCCATGGCTGTATCCGTATGGCTAATCAGGATTTAATTGAGCTTTATGCGCAGTTGGGCGATGCATGCCCAGTTGAAATCAGCGAAGATGCGACACAGGCGCAGATTGTGCAGGCCATCACTAAGGAATAATCATGCAAGGCTCATTGATGTTGGATATTGGCGGCACCTACTTAACCGCTGAAGATCGTCACTTATTACGTCAGCCGCAAGTCTGCGGAATAATTTTATTTGCCCGCAATATCGAGCACCCACAGCAGGTGCGCGAGTTGTGCCGCGCTATTCGAGCGGTACGCAGTGATCTGTTAATTGGTGTTGATCAAGAGGGTGGGCGCGTACAGCGTTTGCGTCAAGGTTTTGTGAAGTTGCCGGCCATGGGTTTGCTACAAACTGCAGAGAACCCAGTGCAGCTTGCCCAGGAGTGTGGCTGGTTGATGGCTTGGGAAGTGCTAGCGATGGGCATCGACTTTAGTTTTGCCCCTGTTTTAGATTTGGATTATGGCCGCAGTGCGGTGATTGGTTTGCGTTCTTTTGGCCAGGATGCGGAGGCAGTGACAACCTTGGCTGGGGCGTTTTTACAAGGCATGAACAGTGCTGGCATGTCCGGTGTCGGCAAGCACTTTCCGGGCCATGGCTGGGTGACTGCTGACTCCCATGTGGCCATACCTGTTGATGAGCGCAGCTTAGCCGAGATCAGGCGCACAGATTTACTGCCCTTTAAGCATTTACAACATCAGCTTGCCGGGATGATGCCTGCCCATGTGATTTATCCGCAGGTGGATTCGCTACCGGCTGGCTTTTCAAAAGTGTGGTTGCAGGATATCTTACGCAAAGAATTAAATTATCAAGGAGTGCTGTTTAGTGATGATTTATCCATGGCTGGCGCTCATGTAGCCGGTGATGCGGCCGAGCGTGTACTTGCTGCCCTGAGCGCTGGTTGCAATGTTGGGTTAGTATGCAATGATCGAGCCGCCGCAGAGCAGGGCTTAGTTGCCTTACAAACCGAACGGGTTGCACCCTGCACACAATTATCTACTATGTATGGACATTATTTAGCGCAGCATGATTTTCAACAGCACCCACGCTGGCAAGCTGCACGGCAGGCACTAAAACGCTTATAACCAACGAGTAAGAGGTGGTAAATGAATAAATACGCGATTATTGGTGGTACTGGATTAACTCGTTTGGAAGGTCTGATTATTCGCAACGCGATGTTTATTGAAACCCCTTACGGTGCGCCCTCTGCAGAAGTGATACGCGGTGAGTATGCTGGCCGTGAGGTGTTGTTTTTAGCGCGCCACGGACAACCACACCGTATTCCACCCCATCAAGTGAATTACCGTGCGAATCTGTGGGCCTTGCGCAAGGCCGGAGCAACACATGTTATAGCGGTTAACGCTGTGGGTGGCATCACTAAGAATCTAAAAACCGGCTGTTTTTGTATTCCCGACCAAGTGATCGATTATACCTCCGGTCGCGCCCATACTTTGTATGAAGGTGAGCTTGACCATGTGACTCACGTTGACTTTAGTTACCCCTATGATGAGACGTTGCGCCGACGTTTAATCGCCGCAGTGGCGGCTTGTGGTTACAGTTGTAACAACCATGGTGTGTACGGTTGCACCCAAGGCCCGCGCCTCGAAACTGTGGCTGAAATTGAGCGCATGGAGCGTGATGGTTGTGATGTGGTGGGTATGACGGGGATGCCAGAAACTGTGTTGGCGCGGGAGTTGGGCTTAAGCTACGCGTGCTTGGCGCTGGTGGTCAATCGTGCTGCAGGTAAATCCAATAGTGTTATTACCATGGCGCAAATTGATGCCGCTTTAAATGTTGGCATGTCAAAAATGAAGATTATTTTAGCGCGCATGCTCAGTGTTGCTGATTAGTCATCGAGCAACCGCATAGGTTATGCCAGCTTATGCGGTGTTATGCCGAATTAATGCTTATATTAACGGGCAACGCTGACTAAGGTGAGCACGCTGCCATGCAACTGGGCAAATTGCCCTTCCAGTTCACATCCTACCTGCCACTGCTCTGATAAATTCTTAGCCAAGCGTAGCCGCACTCGGCCCTGATGAGCCGGTTCTAAACTCAACACCTGTGCATCATAAAAGCCAAAATAGCTGTTGGTCAGCGGATTGAGCGCCTTAAATAAACTTTCTTTCAGTGAAAAAGCCAAGGTTAAATAGAGTGCTCGCTGTTGGGGGTCGAAGCTGTGGTAAACACTGTATTCATCCGGCGTTAAAATGGTTTTGGCTAACCGTTGTGCCCGCTCTACCTTGATAGGTTTCTCGATATCCAACCCCAAACTTTGCCAGTGCCGGCTGTCGCCGACAATAGTGGCGCAAATATTATGGCTGTGGGACATGGAGCCGCAACTGTGTTTAGGCCAGAGCGGTGCGCGACTATGGGCTTGTTGAGTGGGGGTCTGTGCTTGGCCGGTTTGCAAACGCAGCGCTTCACGGGCGCACAAACGGGCCGCTAAAAATTCAGCTTGGCGTTTTAGCACAGCCTGTGGGATGGGTATTGCGTATCTGTTAAACAGCTCAGGGCTGACTGCGCTTTCGCTGAACTGAGCTGAGACCAAAGTGCAGCCAACCAGGCTTGCTGGAAAGGGCCAGTGGGATTGTAAATGAGTTAAAAAGTCCGCAGTGGGGGTGGCATAAAGCATTTGGCATATCCGTTTTAATGCACCTGTCCTTAGGTGAACTGTTATAAATCTGGAGTACATGCAACGATACAGTTATAAGGGCATAATACTTGAATATGAGCTGGTATTTAATTGCTGAGGTGCTTAATGAAATTACAACAATTGCGCTATATCTGGGAAGTCGCACGAAACGGCTTAAACGTTTCTGCTACTGCTAAAGTTCTTTATACCTCGCAGCCCGGCATAAGCAAACAAATACGTTTACTTGAAGATGAGCTGGGCGTGGAGATATTTGCCCGCAGCGGCAAGCATTTAACCCGTGTGACTGCAGCAGGTGAGCATATTATTAAAATGGCTGGGGAGATACTCAGCAAGTGCGAAAATATTAAGCAAATCGGTCAAGAGTTTTCTAATGAGCGCGCAGGTACCTTATCCATTGCCACCACCCACACTCAGGCGCGTTATGCACTGCCGCCAGTGATAGGTCGTTTTATGCAGGAATACCCTGATGTGGCACTGCATATGCATCAAGGTACGCCGGCGCAAATTGCCGAGATGGCCGCTGACGGTACAGTGGACTTTGCTATAGCAACTGAAGGAATGGAGGAGTTTGGCGACTTAATTATGATGCCTTGCTACCGCTGGAACCGTTCTGTAGTTGTGCCCAAAGAGCACCCGTTGACTAAAGTGGCACAGCTGACATTGGAAAATTTAGCTGAATACCCGATTGTCACCTATGTTTTTGGCTTTACTGGTCGCTCCAAGCTGGATGAAGCCTTTAGTAAAGTGAATTTAGAGCCGAAAGTGATTTTTACCGCAGCGGATGCGGATGTGATTAAAACCTATGTACGCTTAGGCTTAGGCGTTGGGATTGTGGCGGGGATGGCAGTGGACAAGTTGCAGGATCAAGACTTAGTCGCACTGGATGCCAGTCATCTGTTTGAATCCAGTGTCACTAAAATTGGTTTTCGTCGTGGGACCTTCTTGCGCGGTTTTATGAGTGATTTTATTGAGCGCTTTGCACCACATTTAGATGGCGATACCCAAGCTAAGGTCATTCAAGCCCGCAGCCGGGATGAGGTGGAAGCGCTGTTCGAAAATATAGAGTTACCGGTGTATTAAGCAACAGGTGCTATAACTGCGCTGGAATAGCAGTGGATACAGGGACGCACTGCAGACTTTTTGCAAACTGCTTGCCGTATACTTAGGTTATTTTAACCAGAGACTTTGAGGAACACTATGACCACCGATTACCGTGAGACGCTGTATAAAAATTATGGGCAGTTTTTTACTGTGGACAAAATGCTGCACGAGGTGCGCACCGAGCATCAGCACTTGGTGATTTTTGAAAATGCCCAAATGGGCCGAGTGATGGCGCTCGATGGTGCCATTCAAACCACTGAGGCCGATGAGTTTATTTATCATGAAATGCTCACCCATGTACCCATTATTGCTCACGGTACTGCGCGAAATATTTTAATTATTGGCGGCGGTGACGGTGCCATGCTACGTGAGGTGTGCCGTCACTCCAGCGTTGATCGCATCACTATGGTGGAAATCGACCAAACTGTAGTGGATATGTGCAAAGAGTACTTACCCAACCACTCCAGTGGTGCTTACGATGATCCGCGGGTTAATTTAGTCATCAATGATGGCATGAGCTTTGTGGCCAATTGCACTGAAAAATTTGATGTGATTATCAGTGACTGCCCAGATCCCACAGGTCCGGCAGAAGTGTTATTTTCGGAAGGCTTCTACCAAGCCTGTCACCGTTGCTTAAGCGATGATGGTATTTTTGTGGCGCAAAATGGCACGCCATTTTTGCAGCTCGATGAAGTTAAAACCACAGCGAAAAATATCCAAGGTCTGTTTGCTGATTGGCATTTTTACCACGCCGCAGTGCCGACCTATATTGGTGGCAGTATGACCTTTGCTTGGGCCGCTAAAAACCGGCAGTTACGTCAACTACCAATCGCCACATTGCGTCAGCGTTTTGCTGGCAGTGGTGTGGTTACCCGCTACTACAATGCCGATATTCATCAGGCAGCCTTTGCCTTACCGCAATATGTCTTACAGGCGGTTGGCAAATCAAGTAATGATTAACAGTGATGTGCTATCCAGCGGTCGGCCTTGGTTAGAGGGCGATCCGCTGCCAGTAGGTACAATTAAAGACTGATGCGTGGGGTGACCTCCAACTTAATTGGTGTGCTCAGCAGTAACTCCAGCTGTTTTTTTAGAGCGGTTAAATCAGCGATGGTGATTTCTGAGCTTGAGCTGACTTCCAGCTTCAGCAAGGTTTCTGAGCTTTTTATTTGTACTTGCAATGCGTTTAAATAGAGTGATTTGCCGTGTATATCTACCGACAAAGCAGCCACTTTTTGCTCGACTTGCCAAACACTGTACATGGCTTGGAAGGACCACGTCAGTGGTACAGCAATGGTCAGCATTAACACCATGGATAGGGTCAGGCCGCGGCGCGCTTCAACAATAGGTGCATAGCCCAGCACTAAGAATGTCAGTGCTGCTGCAAGAGCGATACCCACTAAGTTCGTAATAACTAGTAAGGCTGCGCCACTTATAACTTGCCAGTCCCACCAGCCAATGCCAACCACGCATAATGGCGGCACTAAGGCCACAGCAATGGCCACGCCGGGCATGCTTTTCATAATGCTTTCGCGCGCATAAGCGTAAGCGCCCGCCATACCGGAAACGATGGCTACACCTAGATCTAACAAGTTAGGGTGCAGGCGTCCGACCATTTCTGCGGTGACGCGAGTGATAGGGATAATTAAAGCCAGTAAGGCAGCCATCCCAAGGGCACAGAAATACTGGTGTTGATCAGACGTGCGGCGGCATTGGTCACGTTGTTTTCTATGGCGACCATGCCGGTGATGGCGGTTTTTGCACTGTATTCCTTACCCACGGACAAGGTGATAGCAAAAGGCTGGATGGTGAATAAGTTGCCTAAGCTACTCCAAAGCACGGCGATAAAATACATGATGCGGCGCATGAGTGAAGCTGAGCGTTGCCGATAGGTACGGCTTCTTTGGTCGAGAAAAGGGGTTTTGCCTAGCATGATGGAACCTAAAGCGACTTCATCATTGCAGCGCAAAACATCAATGGCTTTGCTGGACTGGGCAAAAGCGAGCTCGAGTTGCTCGGAAAATTTGCCATTAAACATAAACCATTCACGTAAGCGGATTTGCTGATTATCAATAAAGGCTTGCTCATTAGCATCCGTTCTCTGCTAAACCCTTGACCATAAAAAAGCCGGATTACATCCGGCTTTTTAGTATTACTTATTGCTGCAACTTAAACAGGGAACAGTTCGCTTAGCTTCATGGCTAACATCATGTCGCCTTCGGTGCGTAGCTTGCCGCCCATAAATGCTTGCATACCGTCTGTTTCGCCGGTTGCAATGCCTTTAAAGGTTTCGCTGTCCATAATCAAAGTTACGTTGGCATCATCATTGTCGCCAGCCTGCACGTCACAGGTGCCATCTTTAACAACCACATAGTAGTTTTCCGCATCTTCGATGTTGAACTGGAATACTAAATCCAAACCAGCAGCTGCGTCAGCGTTAAATTTAGCGGTTAGAGTTTTAATGATTTCTGCGGTAGAAGACATAATAGATCCTTTTTAAAGTTGTTGTGCGGTCTGTGCCGCGTGCTTTCACAGCTCATCGATAAGTGATGAGATTTTTATTCTTTAACAGATCAAGGTGTGGGTGACCGTTAAAAGAAGAGAGAACCACTGAGTCGTTATGAAACTTTAAGCGACTCAATGATGTGTTGACGATGTGCCAGTTCAGTTCAAATGCCTGTTGTGGCGTAATTCCGGTGAGCAAGTGTAAACAAGCGGTAATGGTGCCACCGGAAGTGAAAATGCCAATGTGCTGATGATTTTCAGCAGTTTGTAAAATGCGCTGCAGCCCATCATTAACTGTGGTGACAAAGGTCGACCAGCGTAAATGCTCAGGAATATCATCCACCTCTGTGGCCCAACGTTGCATAAGCATGGCGAATAAACGCTGAAACTCTTTGCGATCCTGTAAAGGGTTGCGCAAGCTTTCGACGGCATTGGGTTCTTGCTCGGTAATATGCGGCAGCATTAAACGAATCACTGCGTCGGCATCAATTTCATTAAATGCACGGTCGATGCTGAGCTGTGGGGCTGAGAGTTTAGCTGCGCTATAGCGGTTTAAAGCCGTCAATGCGGTATCTTGCTGGCGACGCATATCACCACTAAAGCAAGCTGTCAGATTGACCCCGGTGTCGATTAAATAATCGCCGAGAATCTCTGCTTGTTGTACGCCAAGGGGTGATAGCACATCATAATTTTGTGCACCAAACGACGCTTGCCCATGACGAATTAAATAGATGCTGCCCAATTCACTGCTCACCTGCCAATCGATCAACTATGGAGGTTATTGCGAACCGGCGAGGCTGTCAATTGAAATTCATACGATTGTTTGAAAAGAATGCTTTTGCTGGACTGGGTGACCAGTAAACAGGGCAGGGCTTATGCACCAAGCAGCATTGATTAAGGTCTGCTTGGTGGAGTAAGAGGCGGGTTTAGGATTCGTCGGGCTCGACGCTATATTTACTTTTCAGGTTCACTTTAACCACCAGCGGCTCCAGTACCCGGCAGCAGCAAGGAAGAATTTCATCTTGACGTAAGAAGGCTAAAGGCGGTTTTTCATAGTCAACACTGCCAGCGCTGAGGGTTACGCGGCAAGCACCGCAGTAACCGCTGCGGCACTGGTACTCCACTTGATGGCCAGTGCGTTCCAAGCCTTCAAGCAGGGTTTCTGTATCGTCTAATTTAAAAATCAGGTCTTCAGTGATAACTTGCACAAGATTAACCATTTAAAGCTCGAAATCGCCTAAGTCGTCAGCAGACACCGTTGAGTTAATTTGCCCCACTAAGTAGGAGCTGACTTCAACTTCTTGTGGCGCAACTTGGACGTTATCGGATACCAGCCACGCATTAATCCAAGGGATTGGGTTATGCGAGGCATTGCTAAAGATCGGCTCAAGTCCTACAGCATGCATGCGTAGGTTAGTGATGTACTCAATGTATTGGTTAAGAATATCTTGGTTTAAACCAATCATTGAACCGTCTTTAAATAAGTACGCGGCCCATTCTTTTTCTTGCTGGGCGGCATGCCTAAAAATTTCCACACTTTCTGCATGGCAGGAGCGGGCCACTTCAGCCATTTCTGGGTCATCGACACCAGCTTGCATGATATTGAGAATGTGCTGGGTGCCGGTCATATGCAGTGCTTCATCGCGGGCAATCAGGCGGATAATTTTCGCATTACCTTCCATCAAGCGGCGCTCAGCAAAGGCAAATGAGCAAGCAAAACTGACATAGAAGCGAATCGCCTCCAGCACATTGACGCTCATCATGCACAGGTACAGCTTGCGCTTGAGCTCAAACAAGTCAATCTCATAGGTTTTGCCATTCAGCGTATGGGTACCTGGTCCGCACTTGCTGTAGAGCATGCTGTAGTGAATCAGGTCATCATAGTACTTAGAAATATCACCGGCACGTTCAATAATGTGCTGGTTGCGCATAATGTCGTCAAACACCACCGCAGGATCATTGACGATATTGCGGATGATATGGGTGTAGGAGCGCGAGTGGATGGTCTCTGAAAATGACCAGGTTTCAATCCAAGTTTCCAATTCGGGAATGGACACTATGGGCAAAAACGCCACGTTCGGGCTACGACCCTGAATGGAATCCAGTAGCGTTTGATAGTAACGGGCCACGTTAACGGGCTGGCCAAAGAACATCGGTTCTTTGAGCTGATCATTATCTATTAAAGAGAAAGTACTGTATTTCATCGGTATTTATCCTTAAATTTTGCAGGCGCCACCAGCGCAATCATCTTCCATATCGCTTTGACTATCATCGGCACCATCACGGGTGTTTTGGTAGTACAGGGTCTTCAAACCAAACTTGTACGCCGTTAACAAATCTTTTAACAGCTGCTGCATGGGCACACGACCGCCTTCAAAGCGCTGTGGGTCGTAGTTGGTGTTGGCGGAAATCGCTTGGTCAACAAACTTCTGCATAATGCCCACCAGATGCAGATAGCCTTCGTTATTGGGCATGCTCCAAAGCAGTTCATAGTTGTCTTTAAACTCGTCATACCCCGGTACAACTTGCTTAAGAATGCCATCTTTAGATTGCTTAATGGTCACTAAGCCACGGGGTGGCTCAATACCATTAGTGGCGTTAGAGATTTGGCTTGAGGTCTCTGAGGGCATGAGGGATGACAGGGTGGAGTTACGCAGGCCATGTTTAACAATATCGCTACGTAAGCTTTCCCAATCTAAATGCAGCGGCTCATTACAGATTGCATCCAAATCCTTTTTATAGGTATCAATCGGCAAAATACCCTGCGCATAGGTGGTTTCATCAAACGCCGTACAAGGACCAAATTCTTTGGACAGATTGTTCGAAGCTTTCAGTAAGTAGTATTGCATCGCTTCAAAGGTTCTGTGAGTCAGCGCTTTAGCTGAACCGTCGGAATACTTGACGCCATTTTTAGCTAAGTAGTAAGCGTAGTTAATCACCCCGACACCCAAGGTGCGACGCTTCATAGTGGCGTTACGTGCCGCTTCTAGAGGGTAGTCTTGGTAGGTCAGCAGAGAGTCCAGTGCGCGCACCACTAAATCGGATAACTCTTCCAGTTCATCCAGGTTTTCAATGGCGCCGAGGTTAAAGGCCGACAAGGTGCACAGGGCAATTTCTTTGTCAGCTTCGTTGATATTTTCCAGCGGACTGGTCGGCAGGGCAATTTCTAAACACAGATTGGATTGACGAATCGGTGCCACCTTTGGATCAAACGGGCTGTGGGTATTGCAATGGTCAACGTTCTGAATGTAAATACGGCCTGTGCTGGCTCGCTCTTGCATCATCAGTGAGAACAGTTCAACTGCTGGCATACTGCGTTTACGGATGCTTTCATCGTGCTCGTATTGCACATACAGACGCTCAAATTCTGCTTGGTCAGCGAAGAATGCTTCATACAAACCCGGCACATCATGGGGTGAGAATAAGGTGATATTGCCGCCTTGAATCAAGCGCTGATACATCAGCTTATTCAGCTGCACACCGTAGTCCATATGGCGCACACGGTTTTCTTCAACACCACGGTTGTTCTTCAACACCAACAGTGATTCCACCTCAAGGTGCCACATGGGGTAGAACAAAGTGGCTGCGCCACCACGCACCCCACCTTGGGAGCAGGATTTAACCGCCGCTTGGAATAACTTAAAGAATGGAATGCATCCGGTGTGCTGTGCTTCACCGCCACGAATTGGGCTACCAACCGCACGGATGCGTCCAGCGTTAATGCCAATGCCGGCCCGTAATGAAACATATTTAACAATGGCTGAGGTGGTGGCGCTGATGGAATCTAAGCTATCGCCGCACTCAATTAGGACACATGAGCTGAACTGACGTGACGGTGTACGAACCCCAGCCATAATGGGCGTGGGCAAGGAAATCTTAAACAGAGAAATCGCATCATAAAAGCGTTTGATGTAATCCAAACGGGTTGCTTTTGGATAGTCAGCAAACAAGCACATGCCAATTAAAATATAGAGCATCTGCGGGCTTTCGTAGACTTCTTTGGTCACGCGGTTTTGCACTAAGTACTTGCCTTCAAGCTGTTTGACTGCCGCGTAGGAAAAACTCATATCGCGACCATGATCAATATAGTCATTGAGCTCATCAAAATCAGCACGATCAAAGTCACGCAAAATATGGCTGTCGTAACGTTCTTCGTTGGTCAGCTTAGTGACATGGTCAAACAAGTGCGGTGGCTCAAACTCTCCATAGGCAATTTTACGTAAGTGGAAAATTGCTAAGCGGGCAGCCAAATACTGATAGTCCGGGGTGTTTTCAGAGATTAAATCTGCCGCAGCTTTAATAATGGTTTCGTGGATATCTCTGGTGCGGATGCCATCGTAGAATTGGATATGTGATTTGAGTTCCACTTGAGAGACTGAGACATTCTTTAAACCCATCGCAGCCCAATCAAGTACGCGATGGATTTTGTCCAGATCGATCGGCTCTTGGCGACCATCGCGCTTGGTTACTTTAATGGCTTTAAAGTCTGACATGGTGGGGTCCTTTTGGTATTTGGTCGCGATAGGGCTGGATAACTAACGAGCACTGTCGCAAAGCATGTTTTTGTGGCGAGCACAATATATGGTGTTTTTTAACTGTGGATGACGCTATATGTAGCGAATGCTACCGATATCAGCCGTTGATATCAACTGATATTCGGGGCTTGGCTGACTTGATTATTAACCAGTACTGTTGTATTGCGATGTGGCTGGGCTAAACACATCATCTAGTGCTTTTGCCTAAGCGGTGGCGCAATATAGGGTAAATGCCGGGCGAGATCAACATGGTCTGAGTGGGGTTATTTGCCTTTATTACGCTGTAAGCCTGATGTATTGCGCACTTGCTCAAGCGGCAAATTTATTCAATTATTTTTCTTGCGTTTTTGATTTTTAGCAGTTCTTTAACACAGCTGTTAAAGTTGCTTAGTAAAGCGACAATTGACGCAAAGGTTGGCTGTTCTGTTAGCTATTAAATGTTATTTAAAGGCCGTGTTATGCAGCAGTTAGAGTTTTTTGCAATTCCCAGTCCTTGTATTGGTGTCTGTGAGGCGAACAATAGAGGCTATTGCAAAGGCTGTTTTCGCTCCCGCGATGAACGCCTGCATTGGTTAAAACTCACTGAGGCGGATAAACGTCAGGTGGTGCGTTTATGTCTGCAGCGTAAGGCGCGGGTGTTACGCGCTAAAGAGGCGGCTTTACAAGCTGCTGATCAGGAAAGCGACAAACCTGAACAGTCGAGCATGTTTTAGCAATGCTGCGAAATTAATCTTAAGGGCGCATGCACATGTCACCCTTAAATGGGCGATCTACGAAGTGGTTTATGCCAGCGAAATCAATGTCCATGAAAATACCAATCCAAGCGTAGGTCGTCCCTTCAGGGGCGACAAATCTAGAGAGCGCATACCTATGTCGCTCTTAAAAGAACGACCTACGAAATGGGTCAATGAACTCAGTTGTCAAGAAAGATGTAAGCGCTGCGCATCGGGAATATCCAGCCCATGGTGGCTTACAATAATAAGTAAACCCTTGGCTTGGCGTCGACGCAAAGCAGTTAACACTTGGTAGCTGCTGACACTGTCGAGTCCGGCAAAAGGCTCATCCACTAAGAGTATGGGGCGCTCAGCAAGTAGTAATCGCGCCAAGGCAATGCGCCGTGCTTGTCCACCGGAAATTTGTGCACCGTACTCACCCAGTGCGGTCTCCAGACCGTTTTGCTGCTGTGCCCAATCCGCCAGAGCGACATCGGCTAAAACCTGCCAAAGCTGCTTATCACTGGCTTGCGGGTCAGCTAAGCGTAGGTTGTTGGCCAAGCTGCTATCGAAAATATCGAATTGCTGCGGTAAGTAGCCAATGCATTCATCCAGCTCCCATGTGTCGGCTGGGCGTTGATTGATCAGGTACTGACCTTGGCTGGGGGCAAGCGTGTTGGCTAAGACCTTGAGCAGGGTGGTTTTACCAATCCCAGAGGCACCGGTAATAAGCAGTACCTGTCCACTGTGCAGATCTATATTGATGTTTTCTGGACCAATTAAAGCACCGGGGATACGGGCGCTAAGCTGTTGTGTTTGTAGCTGAAAAGGAGCGGTGGGACGCGGCTTGTCAGCAGTCACTGTAACCTCTGTTGCTGCTTGATCTAATTGCATCAGCTGATTAATGCGGTCTCGGGCGGCCTGACTTTGCCCCAAACCAATAAAACTACCGGCCAGTGGTACCAGTGCTTCATGGATACCCAGTAGCGCCAGGGCCGCCGCCAGCAACCAAGGTACATTGATCAGCTCAGCGGCAACTAAAGGCACGCCAAACCAGAGTAAGCAACCAAGGCTCACGGCTAAAGCCAGCTGTTGCAGTAGAGCTAGTAAGCTAATCAGTTGTTGCTGTTGATGGTGCTGCTCTTGGTAATGTTCATCTGTACTTAAAGTGTCCTGTTGCTGTTTCTGCCAGCTTTGCCAAAGCGTCAGGGAGGTGAGTAGCGATAAGGATTCAAGAAAGTGTTCACGGCGCAGCTCAGCTGCTTGCACGTCATGCAGCGCAAGTTTCCGGCCGCGCCAAAAACCCAATGCTGGGACAATCAGCCAAGCTGTGATTAAGCCAACACTTGCGGCCAAGGCCAGCTGCGGGTGTAGCCAATAGGCAAACAGCAGATAGAGCAGCACAATAAAACTGGCCCACAGCCAAGGGGTTAAAAACTGCAACGGAAAGCGGTCAAGACGGTCAATATCAGCGACTAAACGGTGCATGGTGGCTGCTGAGCCGGTGCTGTCCAAATCCACTGCTTTGTTGCCTAAGGTGAGCGCGCGAAACACTTGGCTGCGTAAGTCTTTCAGCAGCGATAAGGTGGCATGGTGCGAAGTCAGACGTTCACCATAACGGCCCGCGGTGCGCACAATGGCGAACAAACGAATAAATGCTGCAGGGCGGAAATAGTCAAAAGTAAAGGAGCTGGCCAGAGTTAAGCCGGCAATGGCGGCTGCAGTTATAAACCAGCCGGACGTGGCGAGCAAAGCAATGGCTGAAAACAGGGTGAGTGCGCCCAAGAGCAAAGCTAAATTCCAGCTGGCCTGCCGGCTGCGCAATAAACTACGCAAACGAATGGGTTTAAGCATTAGATAAGCTCCTGTTGAGTGTGCAGAGTGGTTAAATCAAGGTGGCGATCCAGCCATTGCAAGCCTTGCCATTGGTGGCTTACCAGCACTAAGGTTTTTCCTACGCTGAGCTTCTCCAGCAAGCTATGAATAGTGGCACTGGTATCGGGATCCAAGTGTGCAGTGGGTTCATCCAGCAGCCAAACATGGGCATCGCGCAGCAGCAGTTGGGCAATGGCTAAACGACTGAGCTGTCCGCCGGATAGGCCTAAGCCACGTTCACCCAGCGCAGTGTTCAGGCCTTGAGGTAACTGTTCCACCAGGGGCAGCAAATCAACATCCGCCAATACCGTTAACAGCTGCTGATCAGTGGCATCCGGCTTGGCCAAACGTAAGTTGTCGGCAAGACTGCCCCGTTTAAAGTTCGGTTGTTGCGCTAAGTAACCCAATTGGCGGTGCCAATCACTGCGTCGCACATCAAACAGTGAATGTTGATTGACCTCAATCCGGCCCTGGTAAGGTACAAAGCCCAGTAAGGCCAGTAATAAGCTGGATTTGCCGCTGCCACTGACGCCGTGCAGGCCGACGCGCTCACCGGCAGCAAGCTGTAAATAAGTACTGGGCAGACGTATCCGGCCATTTTGTGCAGTGATGCTGACATCACTTAAGGTCAGAGCAGGCGCTGCATTTAACACTAAAGGTTGCTGACCAGGGTGTTGCCAAGTGTGCTGCTCGAGCAGTGGCAACAACTCTTCAATAGCGCCTTCTGCTTCTGCCTTGGCATGGTAATCACTGCCGAGCTGGCGCAGCGGAGCATAGAATTCAGGTGCTAGCAGTAGAATAAATAACGCACCTGCATAAGGCACCGGCACCACACCTTTAGCCCAAGGTAAGATGCCTAATAAACCTAAGCCGAGGTAGAGCGCCACCAAGGCAATGGCTAATGAGGAAAAAAGTTCGAGTACCGCCCCCGATAGAAACGCTAAGCGTAATACTTTCATGGTTGAATCACGGTACTTAGCCGCTGAGCTGTCCACATCTTGTTGTGCCTGCGGCGTGGCTTTGAGGTGTTGCAAGGTTGGCATACCCCGTACCCAATCTAAAAAACGACTGCTCAGCTGACTCATAGCAGCCATTTGTTGCTGACTGCTACGGCTGGCGGCGCCACCGACTAAGATCATAAATACCGGCACTAAAGGTGCGGTTAAGAGCATTAAACTTGCCGCTAAAGGACTGTAATAAAATGCGGCAATACTGATCAGCACGGGGGTAATCAAAACCAAATACAGCTGCACATAATAACGGCTGATATAGCCATCCAGTGCATCCACTTGCTCGAGCAATTGTGTGCTTAAAGCGCCGTCGGCTCCCAATGTTTGTCGTTCCGGTCCTAGGCTGGCCAAAGTGTTGAGCAGCCGTTTGCGTAAGGCACGGCGTGCATTAAGACTGGCCGTCTGTGAAAGCCGCTCGCGGATATATTGGGCAGTGGGTCTTAGGGTAAAACACAGCACCAGCAGTAGCGCATAACGCAGATCAAAAGCTGTACTGAGTTCAGCACCCGACTGGCTGTTATCAAGTAAGCCAATAAACAGCTGTGCCAGTAACCAGCTTTGCCCAATAAAGAGCAGGGCGCCGAGTACGGCAAACAACAGCGCCCAACGTAAGCGTGGTGTTTCTGGGGCAATAATATCTTTTAGTTGCTGGCGTAAGCTGCGTTTTAGCTGTTTTTCCGAGTGTTCTAGAGCATTATTCACTGATTAAACCGTGCCTATGTAAAATGATGCTCGAAAGCCGCTGTATAATTAGCAACTGTCGAATGAATGTGAAACTGTACATATGTTCGCATAACAGCTGTGGTTTGCTGTGCGGCATGTTGTCCTGTGGTGTTTTTAGCTAAGGTAATAAAGCTATAACCAATGTACTGTTTTGCAGCACAATCCCCTGATGCCACGGGGTGGTGCATTGAGTGCAAAAGCGTCAGTTAGTGATTAATGTAATTGTATAGCATTTTAAAAGAGCACAGCGGCTTGATTTATAAATCTCTGCAGATGATAATCATTTTCATTAAGAGGCTCGTGCAAATTAAGGAATTCCCACCCATGCAAGCAACAACTTTGCGCTCACTGCTATTGTGCAGTGCGCTAGTGAGTCCATTTATCAGCGCAGCGACGCTAGAACAGTCGCTCAAAGAAAGCGAAAAACTCAGTCAAATCGCACAAAACTCTCAACAGCGTATTGAAAACCTTGATGATGCCAGTCAAGCGATGTTGGCAGAGTACAGCAGCACTTTAGCTAAAACCAAAGCATTGCAAGGCTACAATGAACAGGTTAGTGAGTTGGTTGCTGCGCAGCATCAGGAATTGTTGAGTTATCAGGAGCAACTGGTTCAGTTGCAAGAAACTGAAGCCGCAGTGATGCCACAAATGCGTCGTATGGTGGAAGTGTTGGCTGAGTTTATTGCCGCTGATGTGCCTTTTTTGCCCTATGAACGCACTGACCGTTTGGAAACCTTACAAGAACTGATGCCCCGCGCGGATGTGAGCATGGCAGAAAAATACCGCCGCATCTTGGAGGCGTATCAGATCGAGAGTGACTACGGTTATACCCTTGAAGCATGGCGTGGCGAACTGGGTGAGGGTGACGATGAGCGCAGTGTCGAGTTCTTGCGTCTGGGTCGAGTGATGCTTTATTACCAAACCCCCAATGGCCATGAAAGCGGCTATTGGAATGCGCAGTCGAGTCGTTGGGAGACATTGGCCAGCAGTGCACGTCGCCCCTTGCAAAAAGCTATTGCCATTGCCCGCCAGCAAAAATCTGCGGATTGGTTAGAGCTGCCGATTAAAACTTTAGCGCTTGAGGTGCAACCATGAAGCGTTTGTTAGGCCTAGCCAGCGCTGTGCTCTTAAGTGTCTCAGTGCAGGCCAGTGTGTTAACCCCGGATCAATTGCTTGAACGCATCCGCAGTGAAAAAAGTACTGAAGAGCAATTGATGCACGAGCGCGAGCAAACTTTCTTGCAGTCGCGTAATCAACAAGCGCAGTTGTTAGCTGAGGCCAAACAAGCGTTGGCCGAGGAGGAATCCCGTGCTGCCGCTTTAAAGTCGACTTTTACGGCCAATGAGCAAAAATTAGCCGATCAAGAGGCCTTACTTAAGCAGCAAGTGGGTGATTTGGGTGAGTTGTTTGCGGTGGTACGGCAAAGCGCCGGTGATTTAGCGGGACAGTGGCGCAGCAGTTTATTGAATGTGCAGTTTCCTCAGCGTATTGAACAACTTGAGCGTTTAGCGACAGGCCGGGTGCTGCCCAATGCCGCCCAAATTGAGAGTTTCTGGCTGACTGTGCTGGAAGATATGACTGCAACTGGCCGTGTTGAGCGGATAGTGGCCCCAGTAATTGCGGCCGATGGTCAGCGCGACAGACAAGATGTATTGCGGGTTGGACCCTTCTCCGCTTACAGCAATGCTGCCTTTTTAACTTTCAGTGAGGGGGAAAGCGCGTTTCGTGCGTTACCCAAACAACCCTCGGGTATCAGTCAGGTCAAAACCTGGTCAAACAGTCAGGATGCTTTAGTTGCTATCCCAGTGGATCCAACCCGTGGCTTATTGATTGAGCAGTTGCAGCGTAAGCCTTCACTGATGGATCGTTTGCGTCAAGGTGGCTTAGTCGGTTGGGTGATTGTTGCGCTGGGTATCTTGGGTTTTTTGTTAGCAGCTTGGCGTTTGTTTGGTTTACTGCGCGTGGTACGCAGTGTTCGAGTACAGATGACTCATTTGTCTCAGCCCACCTTGGATAATCCACTGGGTCGAGTGTTAAGCGTACTGGGTCCCAATCCGCAATTATCAGATTTAGAAACCCTTGAGCTCAAGCTGGATGAGGCAGTGATGCAGGAAGTGCCGCAGTTAGAGAAGGGGCAGGGGCTATTGAAACTTTTGGCCGCGGTGGCGCCTTTACTCGGGCTGTTGGGTACCGTGACGGGGATGATTGTGACTTTCCAAGCCATTACTCAAAGCGGTGGTGGTGATTCGCGCTTAATGGCCGATGGTATCTCGCAAGCCTTGGTGACCACCGTGGAAGGCTTGGTGGTAGCGATTCCCTTGCTGTTTTTACACAGTGTGCTTAGCGCACGCAGCAAAGGTGTAGTGCAGTTGTTGGAACAACAATGCGTGGGCTTATTAGCGCTACATATGTCAGGAAAAAAGCACAGTGAGTAATGGGCAGAGCATCTGGTTCTGGCTGATTGACAGCAGCTATGCCTTGCTGGACTTAATGAGTGCCGGCGGTATGGTGATGTGGCTGTTGGCGGCACTATGTGTGTTGTTTTGGACGCTGGTGTTAGAGCGTTTTTGGTACGCCCATCACCATTTTCCGCGCTGGGCAAAAGAGCGGCGCGCTGCTTGGCAGGCATTAAATCTAGACGCTGGAGCACAGAGTTATTGGCCCCATGCCGTGCGTGCAGCCTGGTTGGCACAAGCTCGTGAGCAGTTAATCACCCCTTTGTCCGTGACCCGCACCTTAGTCGCAATGTTTCCGCTGCTGGGTCTGCTGGGTACGGTAACTGGCATGGTTGCGGTGTTTGAAGTGCTTGCGGTCAGTGGCAGCGGGAATCCACGGGCGATGGCGGGCGGTGTTTGGCAGGCCACATTACCCACGTTAGCCGGCATGGTGTTAGCCATTGGTGGTTTATTTAGCTTGGCCCGTTTAGAGCGTAATGCGCGGCGAGCAATAGGGCAGTTGGCTGATCAACTGCGCCATGAATAAGGATTAGACGGTGAGAATGCGTCGTTACAGTTATCAAACTGAAGAAGAGCCTGGCATTGATTTAACCCCAATGCTGGATGTGGTGTTTATTATGTTGATCTTCTTTATTGTGACCAGCTCATTTATTAAAGAGTCGGGGGTGGAAGTCAATCGCCCGCAAGCCGACAGTGCTGCGGCGCAAGACCAAGGCAATATTTTAATTGCGGTGACTGCCGATGGGCAGGTCTGGTTGGATAAACAAGTGGTGGATGTGCGCAGCGTGCGCGCTCATGTAGAGCGTATGCGCCAAGAGCAACCTGAAGGCGTGGTTGTGGTGCAAGCGGATCAAGATGCGCGCACCGGATTGGTGGTGAAAGTGATGGACCAAGCGCGCTTAGCCGGTGTGACTGATGTGGTCTTAGCGGCTTCTACGGAGTCGCGCTGATGCGGTGGTTGTGGTCTTTATTAGCGGCGATTGTGATTGTTGTGGCAAGTTTTGTGTTAATGCTGGTGATGATTTTTCCACCGAAAAATAAAACTGCTGAGCCCGCTTTGCAAGTGGGCCACTTTGTGCCAAAACTGCAGCAGGAGTCCAGTGATCCCAGCCGTTCACGGCAAAAGCTACCTGAGCAACCGGTAGAGCCGCAGCCGGAAACCCCGCCGGTCCAACACGCACCGCAGCCACCCAGCACACCGCAAATGGCCAGCTTAGATCTGACTGTACCGCAATTGTCGAGCACGATTAATCTTGCGGCTGCAGCGGCGCCGAGCTTACAGGGTTTAACCGCGCAAGCTGTAGCACCTGCCGCACCAGCAGCCCCAGCAGCCCCAGCGGCTCCAGTTGCAGCTCCGGCGCAGAGCGCCCAAAGTTCGCCAAGTGCCCCAAGCTCGTCAGGCAGCGATGCTGATGTGATTCCGTTAAATGAAGTATTGCCAGTCTATCCCGATAGCGCACGCCGGCGGGGTATTGAAGGCTATGTTCAGTTGGCTTTTACCATTACGGCGGAGGGTAGAGTGGAGAATGTTCGGGTGCTAGAGTCATCGCCAGCTCGGGTGTTTGACCGTGAGGCACGCCGTGCCGCCCTACGTTGGCGCTTTGCACCGCGCACGGAAAACGGTCAGTTGGTGGCTCGTGAAGCGGTAAAAAAATTAGAGTTTCGTCTGGAAAAGAGGGGGCGCTAAAAATGCGGCATTTATTATTAGCGGCCTGTCTAAGCCTGGTCACTCCGGTGCTCTTTGCGCAAAGCATTGCGCCTGATGTGTTTCGTGCACTCCAGAGTGCGCAAGCAGCGCAGCAAGCGGGCAATTATGCTGCAGCTGACAAAACGTTGCGCAGCGTAACGGCTAAACAAGACAGTCTAGAGCAAGCGTTGCTGTGGCGCAGTCAGGGTTACTTGGCCTGGGCGCAAGAGCAATCTAAGACTGCCCTTGAGTTGCTTGATAAAGCAGTTAAAAGTGGTCATTTAAGTGCTGAGCAAGTTGCCGAAGACCGGCTTAATTTAGCTAAGTTGAGCTTTTCCATTAAAAACTATAATCAGGTTTTGCAGTACTTGCAGGGTGTTGCAGTAACCGATGAAATCTTAGAGATGCAGATCCAAGCTTGGCAAGGGTTGGGGCGCTTAGATCAAGCTTTGCCTTTGGCAGAGCGCTATTTGAAAAACAAAAGCACAATCAGTGACAGTTGGCTACAGTTTATGGTTGGCGCCAATGCTGAACTTAAGCGTTATGCGCAGGCTGAACAGTGGCAAAAACGTATTTTGCAACGTGATCCTGACCAGCTCAGTGCGTGGCAGCAATTAGCGGCTCTGCAACAAATGGCCGGTCAGCACGGTAAATCCTTAGCCACATTGCGCACGGCTTACAGTCGCGGTATGACTTTTCAGCAAGCGGATCTGGAGCGATTAATTTCCCTTGCCGCAGCATCAGATCAGCCTTGGCAGGCAGCGCGTTTAATGCAAGGGATGTTGGCAAGCGATTTATTAACTGCAAGCATCAGCAATCAAGAGCGTTTAGCGCAACTGCATTGGCAAGCTCGAGACTATGCCAGTGCGGCACAGCAATTTTCTCAGCTGGCGCAGCAAACCGGTAAAGGGCAGCACTGGCTCAGTCTGGCTCAGTTAGAGATTCAGCAAGGGCGCTGGGAAGCAGGTTTGCAAGCGTTGAACTCGGCTGAACAAGCCGGTGCCAATCAGCAGCAAATCGATGCTTGGCGCGATTGGGCGCACAGTCACATTGAGCTCGAGTAACGATGCAGTAGAAGGTACAAAGTTTGCTAGGCTGTATCAATTGCAGTGCAGTAAAGCCTCTGCCGCCATGGATGGCGGTAAGGAGCTTACAGGGATGTACTTGCGGCGTCTTTACGAAACTGTAACTGATAGAGCTAGGCCACCAATCTTGCAAACCACGGACTGAATACAAAGTTTTGGGCTCACTGTACTGAGTTTGTTAATCCCTCACTGAGCCCATCCTGGGCTCAATTCGGGCGCTACGCCGTCCCTGGCTTCGCTTGTCACAAACCCAGCACAGTGTGCCTTAATCATCGGTATTGTTTGTGAGTCAGACCTTGCAAATCACAAGCGCAAATCGTTTTAGTTGTTTTTAGCCAGCGCCTTAAGTTTTCACTACAAGGCTCAACTAGCAAATTGTCAGACAACACAAAACTTAGCAGGCTGTATCAGTTACAGTGCAGTAAAGCCTCTACCGCCATGGATGGCGGTAGGGAGCCTACAGGGAGGTATTTACGGCGTCTTTACGGAGCAGTAACTGATAGAGCTAGGCCACGATACTTGCAAGACCGACCTACAATTACAGACCTGAAGAGCGAATTACAGTCGCTGACCTGTATCGGCTGGAGGGGTGGGCTGCATTAATCTCGGCCTACAGTTTATTACAGGCAATAAAAAACCCCAGCCGAGGCTGGGGTTTTTCTACAACACGCAGTCAGAAACTGCTAAACCAAGGGTTCGATTAAACGTTATCGAACTGGTTCATGGTGTTGTCTTCACCGCTTGCTTTTAGCGCAGCGTCACCGGAGAAGTACTCTTTGTGAGTATCACCGATGTCAGAACCCGCCATGTTTTGGTGACGTACGCACGCAATACCTTGACGAATTTCTTTACGCTGAACACCTTCAACGTAAGCCAGCATACCTTCTTCACCGAAGTAGCCTTTAGCCAGGTTGTCAGTTGACAGCGCAGCAGTGTGGTACGTTGGCAGAGTGATCAAGTGGTGGAAGATACCTGCTTCACGTGCTGCGTCTGCCTGGAAGCTCTGGATGCGAGCATCCGCTTCGTTACACAGGTCAGTACCATCGTAATCAGCGCTCATTAAGCGGTCACGATCGTATGCAGAAACGTCTTTACCTGCAGCTACCCAGTCATCGAACACTTGCTGACGGAAGTTCAGAGTCCAGTTGAAGCTTGGGCTGTTGTTGTACACCAGCTTAGCGTCAGGAACAACCTTGCGGATCTCATCAACCATGCCTTTGATCTGACCAACGTGTGGCATTTCGGTTTCGATCCACAGCAGGTCAGCACCGTTCTGTAGCGAGGTGATGCAGTCCAAGATAACACGGTCAACACCGGTGTTTTCACGGAACTGGAACAGACCGCTGGCCAGACGTGCAGGCTTGAGCAGCTTACCGTCAGACTTGATAACAACGTCACCGTTTTCGATTTCGCTGGCATCGTTGATGAAAGTACCATCAAGGAAGCTGTTGTACTGGTCGCCCAAGTCGCCTGGCTCGTTGGTCACAGCGATTTGCTTAGTTAAGCCAGCACCTAAGGAGTCAGTACGGGCAACGATAACACCGTCGTCAACGCCTAATTCTAGGAATGCGTAACGTACAGCGTTGATCTTCGCGAGGAAGTCAGCGTGTGGAACAGTTACTTTACCGTCCTGGTGACCACACTGCTTCTCATCAGATACTTGGTTTTCAATCTGAATTGCACAAGCACCTGCTTCAATCATTTGCTTAGCCATCAAGTAGGTGGCTTCTTCGTTACCGAAACCAGCGTCGATGTCAGCAATGATGGGTACAACGTGAGTTTCAAAGTTTTCAATCTGGTCGAGCAGTGACTTCTCTTCAGCAGTATCACCAGCTTCACGTGCTTTGTCTAAAGCAGTGAACAGCAGATCCAGTTCACGGGTGTCAGCTTGACGCAAGAAGGTGTACAGCTCTTCAATCAGTGAAGCAACAGAGTTCTTCTCGTGCATGGACTGGTCAGGCAGTGGGCCGAACTCAGAACGCAGAGCAGCAACCATCCAACCTGATAGGTACAGGTAGCGCTTGTTAGTGGTCTTCAAGTGCTTTTTGATGGCGATCATTTTTTGCTGACCGATAAAACCGTGCCAGCAACCCAGCGACTGGGTGTACAAAGATGTGTCGGCATCATACTCAGCCATATCTTTGCGCATGATGGCTGCAGTGTATTTGGCGATATCTAAACCGGTATTGAAGCGGTTCTGGTAACGCATACGAGCGGCAAACTCTGGGTTAATCGCGCTCCAGCCGTTTCCAGCTTTTTCTTTAACAGCGGCAATTGCCTTAATTTGGTTTTGATAAGTTGACATGGTCAATCCTTCAAAGAGTATAGATGAGTTTAAGCACCGACTGCCCACATACAACCTGACTCACTGTGGTGAGTTATCTGATGCATCAATGATGCATACTGCTTCCCCGTCCCTCAGGACAACAACGTTCCAGTCGCAACCTCGTTAAAACATCTTTTGGACGTGATTAACACAAAACCACTTAAGAAGTACTCTTAAGAGTGCTTTGGAACACTTTTTAAAGCGTTCTGGCTAGCGGGAGCGGGGATATAATGCGCTTTAGAAACGCGTTCGTCAAATATTTTGTAGTGAAACTTTATTCCCACTACATAAAAGCCAGGGTGTTGCTGGGTTAATTCAAGCTCAGGCTTGAGTTTATTGTTGCGGGTGTGTGTGGGCAGGGTGTTGAACAATGCTGCGGGTGCAAGTGGCTGGGTAAAGCTAATCTACCCAGCCGTGAACTGATCTAGCGTTAAAATTATAGATTGTTAGTGTGGGTTTCTATTATGGACTCAATAGTTTGGTTCGAGGGTTAAGTTGCTGTGATGCATTACAAGCTCCAATGATTCAGTTGCCACTATTTGTGCTGGTGCTGGTGCTGGTACTGTTGCGCAACATATCAACGTGGGGGATACCCGCCTCAATAAACTCGTCACTAATTATGCTAAAGCCCAAACGCTCATAAAATCCAGCCGCATGAACTTGTGCGGTTAAGAACTGCTGCTTTAAACCAAGACGTTCAGCTTCTGCAATCGCAGCAAGCAGTAGTTTCTCACCAACATGCAGTCCACGCCAGTCTTTCAAAACTGAGACGCGGCCGATGTAACCGCCAGCCAAAAGACGTGCGCAACCTACGGCAAAGTCACCCTCGCAGGCAAGAAAGTGGGTGGCAGTGGCGTCATCGCTATCCCATTCTTGTTCTGGACTGACCCCTTGCTCTTGGATAAAAACGCATTCACGAATGCGGCGTAAGTCAGCATTATCTTTATGCCAGTCGGCAATGCGAATATACACATCAGTCATCGATACACTCCAGGCTGCCTTGTTTAATCAGCTCGCAGATCAAGGTTATTGCTTCTGGATCATTAAGCCAAGGTGTTAAATTATCTAAATGTAGAGCGTCCGCGTGGCAGAGCAGGTCAAGCAGTGTCACCAAGTGTTCACTTAACACACGGCTGTTACCACTGACAAAAAATATTGCTGCAGGTTCAGTGTCCAGCCCAATATGACTCCAAGCTAAACGTGCGGTAGGGTTGCGAGTGAAAACGGCACCCTCTTGTAGCTCAGCTTGCAAACTCTCCACATCGATGTCACTAGGAATAAAGAGTTCCGGGTAGCGTGGTTCAGTCATATATTGGCCAAACCAGGTGAGCAGCATGCGATCGTCATTCAGTTGTTGGTTAATCAGTAGGCGTAAGCGCTTGATATCCTCAGCTCGAATATAGCTTGGATTGCTAATGGGTGACATGCCAGCATCGCTATAACGCTGTTCGTCGGGTAAGAAACGGGCAACAAAATCAGCGTAATGGCTGATCACTTCAGCGCTTGAGGGTGCGCGGAAACCAACGGACCAGGTCATGCAGTCTGTTTGCGCAACCCCCCAGTGGGCAAGGCGGGGCGGTAGGTAGAGCATATCGCCAGGCTCAAGCAGCCATTCATCGGTTGACGCGAAGTCAGCTAAGATGCGCAAATCTGGGTGGGCCAGTAAAGGGCTTTCTGCATCACACATTTGCCCCACTTGCCAAGATCTTTGCCCCTCGGCCTGCAATAAAAAGACATCGTAGTTGTCGTAATGTGGGCCAACGCTGCCGCCAGGAACGGCAAAACTGATCATCACATCATCAATGCGCCAGTTGGGAAGGAATTTGAAATGCTCAAGTACTTGAGCAACATCTGGGCTGAACTGGTCTACAGCTTGAACTAAAAGAGTCCAGTCGCGCTCAGGCAGCGCGCTGAAAGTAGCATCATTAAACGGCCCTTGCTTGAGTTGCCAAGGTGTTTCGCCATGCTCGAGCACAATGCGTGACTCAACCAGTTCTTCCAGCGATAGACCGGCTAGATCATTGCCGTCCAGCGGGCTGACAAAGTCAGGAATAGCTTGGCGGATTAATAGGGGCTTCTTCTGCCAGTAATCGCGCAAGAATACTTCAGCGCTGATGCCGCCTAAGATTTCCAGTGGAGTGTCGAATGAAGTAGACAAGTGATTGATTCCAAAATTAACACTGAAAACAAAACGCCCGGTTTGAGCCGGGCGTCAAAGCACTTACACAGCGTTAAACGCGCTTAGCTTGCGCTGCTGCATTGCCAATATAGTTGGCTGGAGTTAAGGCACGCAACTGTACTTTAACCTCTTCAGGTAAGTCCAAATCTTCAATAAAGACTTGCAGTGCTTCAGCGGTGATACCTTTACCGCGGGTTAGGTCTTTAAGCTTTTCATAGGGATTTTCAATGCCGTAGCGACGCATAATAGTTTGCACCGGCTCGGCTAACACTTCCCAGCAATTGTCCAAGTCTTCGGCAATTTTTTGCGGGTTCACTTCCAGTTTGCCAACACCTTTTAGAGTGGCTTCATAGGCAATCACACTGTGTGCCATACCTACACCTAGGTTGCGCAGGACAGTGGAGTCGGTGAGGTCACGCTGCCAGCGGGAAATAGGCAGTTTACTGGCTAGGTGTTGGAAAATGGCGTTGGCAATACCTAAGTTACCTTCTGAGTTTTCAAAATCGATCGGATTAACTTTATGCGGCATGGTGGATGAGCCGATTTCACCTTCGACGGTTTTTTGCTTGAAATAACCCAGTGAAATGTAACCCCAGACATCGCGGTCGAAGTCGATCAGGATGGTGTTAAAACGCGCCACTGCGTCAAACAGCTCAGCAATGTAGTCATGGGGTTCAATTTGTGTGGTGTAAGGGTTAAAGGTTAACCCTAAATCACCTTCGATAAACTCTTTCGCATTGGCTTCCCAGTCAATATCTGGGTAAGCAGATAAGTGGGCGTTGTAATTACCTACCGCGCCGTTGATTTTACCCAGTAACGGAATCGCGGCAACTTGCTCAATTTGACGCTCAAGACGGTACACCACGTTGGCAAACTCTTTACCCAGCGTCGTGGGTGAGGCCGGTTGACCGTGGGTGCGTGACAGCATCGGCACATCAGCAAATTCAACCGATAACTCACGCAGGCTTGCAGCCAGCTGACGCATTAATGGGAGTAGCACATCATCACGGCCTTCGCGCAGCATCAGTGCGTGGGACAGGTTGTTGATGTCTTCACTGGTGCAAGCAAAGTGAATAAACTCAGTGACTTTGGCCAGTTCTGGAAGTTTTTGCGCTTGCTCTTTAAGCAAGTATTCAACCGCTTTAACGTCGTGGTTGGTGGTGCGCTCAAACTCTTTGACCCGCTCAGCATGCTCCAGCTGAAAGTTCTCGGCCAGCTGGTTTAATGCAGCATTGGCTGTGTCAGAAAAAGGAGCGACTTCTGTGACGCTTGGGTGTGCGGCTAAGCGCTGGAGCCAGCGAACTTCAACCAGTACTCGGTTACGGATCAGTCCGTATTCACTAAAAATAGGGCGCAGTGCGGTAGTTCTGCTGCCGTAACGGCCATCAACGGGTGAAACCGCGGTAAGCGAGGTAAGCTGCATGATACGTTCTCTGACAATCAATGAATAAATAGGGCGCACAGTGTACACCAAATGTGCTCTAGGTTTTAGCGCTTGCGCCAGAATATCGCCAAGGTACTGGCACTAAAGATCAACACTGCTCCCAAAATAGAGGCTAAATCTGGCACTTCATCCCAAAGAATAAAGGAGAAAATACCGGCAAAGACAATGGCCAGATACGCCACAGGGCCAATTAAACCTGGCGGTGCTAATGAGTAAGCGCGGGACATAATAATTTGCGCCAAGGCGGCCAGTAAGCCAGCTGAACATAAAAGAATAAGTTGTTGGGTAGACAGGGGCTGCCAGGCCCAGAGCAGTGGTATCGCAGAAATCAGACTGCTAAATAGGGCAAAGTAAAACACCATACGAAAAGCTGGCTCAGTGTTGCTCATTTCTCGAATTGAGACAAAGGCTAAGGCGGCCAATATGCTAGCGGCCAAGCCGATTAACGACAGGCTACCAAATATGGCATTACTGGGTTTGGCAACTAAAATAACTCCGAGCAAACCCAGTACAGAAAAAAATAGCATGCGTTTGCTCAACGGCTCTTTTAGCCAGAAATAAGCAATCACTGGAGTAAATACTGGGGCTGAATAGGTAAAGACCATAGCGTCAGCTAGGGGCAGTTTAGCTATGGCATAAAAAAAGCAGTACATGGCTGCTAAGCCATAACTGGTACGCAGCAGATGTGACTTTAAGCGCTGAGTCTTAAAAGGTCGGATACCCTTGGTTAGCACTAAAGGTAAAAAGAAAACGACGCCAATAAGGTTTCTAAAAAAGACAATGTTTTCGTTGTTAACCGTGGCTGATGCTTCGCGCACGAGGACGCCCATACTGGCAAATAGCACTGCCGATAGGGCAAGTAAAGCAGCGCCTTGTAAAGGCAGAACACTGCGTTCAATCATAAATGACGCGAGCGTAATTGAGTTAGCATGCTGCTGCGTTTGGTGAGTAAGTGCCAGCGGCGTCCACCCAGTTGCCGCCATAAACGCGCCGAGCGAATACCAGCAAAAAGTAAAGCGCGCACCTTGGCAGCAGTCGCCTCTTGTTGTAGAAAACGCATATCACCATGCACCTGAATGCGTTGCTTAAAGGTGCTGATAGTATCTTGGTAGAGAGCACCAAAAGAAGCGGCGATAGTGTCGCTGGATATACCATAGAGCTCAACTTGCTGTTCGATCTGTGGTAGCCGTTGGCCAGCAATCTCCAGTAAATCATCGCGCCGTGAAAACTGACGCTCAAGGCTGAGCATACCAATCACATAGCGCAGGCTTTCTCGCGGTAAGCTGTCGGTGTCACGCTCCAGTACCGTCCGCAGCAGTTTGTAACCGTCACTTAGACCTAGGTCATCACCGCCATACACATCAATGGTGTTTTCCGGGTTGCGCACCAGTAAGGTTTGCAGCATATAGGCTAAGGCTGCATCGCTGACTTGACCGGTGTGGGCTAATTTATTGACCAGTGCGGCAGCTTGAAAGACGCCGCCCAGGGCGGTCATTTGCTCTTGTAGTGGGGTCATGGTCGTTGAATACTCTCATCCCAAGGGGTACAGGCCTCGATAACGCCACCGCCTAAGCACACATCGCCTGCATAGAACACAACTGATTGGCCTAAGGTGACTGCCCGTTGTGGCTGTTCAAAGGTTACTAAGTAACCCTCATGGGTCTGCTGAATGCTGCAGGCTTGGTCGTCTTGACGGTAGCGCACTTTGGCAGTGAGGTTATCTAAGGTGTCCAAGTTAACAGGATTGATCCAGTTCACTGTGCGGGTCAGTAGAGTGCGAGAAAACAACCATGGGTGCTGATTGCCTTGGCCAACAATCAACACGTTACGTTCGAGGTCTTTGGCCAGCACATACCAAGCTTCTTCACTGGCATTTTTTAAACCACCAATACCCAAACCTTGGCGCTGACCAATGGTGTGATACATCAAGCCACTGTGTTGACCCAGCTCGATGCCGTCGACAGTTTCAATCACCCCAGGCTGAGCAGGCAGGTATTGCTTAAGAAAATCGGTAAAACGACGTTCGCCAATAAAGCAAATGCCGGTTGAGTCTTTTTTCCTGGCAGTAATAAGTCCGTGCTGTTCAGCCAATTCGCGCACTGCTGGCTTTTCATACTCGCCCACCGGGAACAGGGTTTTATGAATTTGCTCGCCGCCGACCGCGTGGAGGAAATAGCTTTGATCCTTGTTACGATCAACCCCTTTCAGCAGCTCGCTGGTGCCGTTGCTATCCCTACGGCGCACATAATGGCCGGTGGCTATCAGTTGCGCGCCCAGTTGCTCGGCGTAATCGAGGAAAGCTTTAAACTTAATCTCACGATTACATAGAATGTCCGGGTTGGGGGTGCGTCCAGCTTTATACTCTTCAAGGAAGTGCTCAAAGACATTATCCCAGTACTCAGCGGCAAAGTTGGCAGTGTGTAACTTGATGCCTAAGGCGTCACAAACCACTTGCGCGTCAGCTAGGTCTTCTTTCGCAGTGCAGTATTCAGTGCCGTCATCTTCCTCCCAGTTTTTCATAAATAAACCTTCCACTTGATAGCCTTGCTGGATCAGCAATAAGGCTGCAACGGAAGAATCAACGCCGCCGGACATGCCGACAATTACACGAGTTTCAGAAGGAGTATGCATGGCAATCTAAATAAGCTAATTAAAGAGGTCAATTCTAGCAGAGTGGTGGCTTGTTAGGGAGAGTCGTGCTGCTGTGTTTAGTTTTTAAGCACGTCTAAGGAGAAAAGGGCGCCACTTAAGTAGTCATCAATACTGCGCAACACCATTGGGCTGCGCCACATTTCTTGCTTGCTGAGCAGCTGCTCTCGAGTCAGCCAGACAGGGGCTATAATGCCTTCATCTAGGTCATGGTTTTCGCGCTGACGCAGCGTACGTCCTGCAAAGCACACCCGCTGATAGGTGACATTGTTACTTGGTGATGTATAGAGGTAGATGCCAACCAAATGAGAAATTTCAATTTCCCAGCCGGTTTCTTCTAATGTTTCACGAATTGCGGCCTGAATTAGACTTTCGTCCATTTCTAAGTGGCCTGCAGGCTGGTTTAATACGATACGTTCTTCAGCGTGTTCTTCAACGAACAAGAAGTGCCCATTTTTTTCGATAATAGTGGCAACGGTAATATGCGGAGTAAAACGTGTCATAGGTAACCTCTTCTGCATGCAGTGTTCGGATTATCGATACATATTTGTGTCATGTGTTCTGGTTTGCACGGTGTTAGACGTAGAAAAAGTAGAGTAAGTCCAGCGTTTGAGGTGAGTAGTCTATCGCGGTTAGCAGCGTAATAGTGTATGATACGCGCTGCACTGACTGTGCTAAGGTGCTAAAAGCGCTGAGGTAAGTCAAATTGCATATGTGACTTTGTTTTTAATACTGGAGTCATATATGCCGATTAAGATTGAATTATTACTGTCAGGCCACACGCGTGACAGAACTTTTATAAAGACCACGTAAATGACGGAGTCCAGCATGGGATACCAAAAGATCCAAGTGCCAGCCGGTGACAAAATCACCGTTAATGCAGATATGACGTTAACAGTACCAAACAACCCAATCATTCCTTACATTGAAGGTGATGGTATTGGTACAGATATCAGTCCGGTAATGATAAAAGTTGTCGATGCCGCTGTAGAGAAAGCCTACGGTGGTGAGCGTAAGATTTCCTGGATGGAAGTGTACGCTGGTGAGAAAGCAACCCAAGTATATGATTCAGAAACCTGGTTGCCAGAAGAAACCCTCGATGCAGTACGTGATTATGTTGTTTCCATTAAAGGTCCTTTGACCACCCCAGTGGGCGGTGGTATTCGTTCATTGAACGTTGCTCTGCGTCAGCAATTAGATCTTTATGTGTGCTTGCGTCCAGTGCGCTGGTTCACCGGTGTACCCAGCCCAGTTAAGCGTCCACAAGACACTGATATGGTGATTTTCCGCGAAAACTCAGAAGACATCTACGCAGGTGTTGAGTGGGAAGCTGGTTCTCCTGAAGCGAAAAAAGTTATCAAGTTCTTCACCGAGGAAATGGGTGTAACCAAAATCCGCTTTACTGAAAACTGCGGTATTGGTGTTAAGCCAGTATCTTTAGAAGGTACTAAGCGTCTGGTACGTAAAGCGCTGCAGTATGTGATTGATAACGATCGTGATTCACTGACTATCGTGCACAAAGGCAACATCATGAAGTTCACCGAAGGTGCCTTCAAAGATTGGGGCTACGAAGTTGCCCGTGATGAGTTTGGTGCAGAATTGCTCGATGGCGGTCCTTGGATGCAGTTCAAGAACCCAAATACCGGTAAGCAAATTATCGTTAAAGACGGTATTGCTGACGCCATGCTGCAACAAATCGTCTTACGTCCTGCAGAGTACGATGTGATTGCCACCCTGAACCTGAACGGTGACTACATCTCTGATGCATTGGCAGCACAAGTCGGCGGTATTGGTATTGCACCAGGCGCTAACTTGTCCGATACCGTTGCCATGTTTGAAGCGACCCACGGTACCGCACCTAAGTATGCTGGCCAAGATAAAGTGAACCCAGGTTCATTGATTCTGTCTGCAGAAATGATGCTACGTCACATGGGTTGGTTGGAAGCAGCTGACTTAGTTATTGACGGTATCAACGGTGCCATCGCTGACAAAACAGTGACCTATGACTTTGAGCGCTTGATGGATGATGCAACATTGGTCTCCTGCTCTGAGTTTGGCGATGCAATGATTAAACACATGTAATCATTGTTGTTGCGCTAAAAGAAACGCCCCACTTGTTGGGGCGTTTTTGTTTGTGCACAACAAATGCAGGTAGAATGCATCCAGATAGAGGAGGACGTTATGCTAAGTGATGATGTATCTTTATTTGCTCAGCAAATGCAAGGCGTGCGCCGTATTCAAGTTGACCAAGCTGAGGTGGGTAAAGCCAAGCCGAACCGCGCAGCGCAACGTATGCTGCGTAAAAACGCTTTAGAGTCGTCGGTTGCAGAAATTGTTGTGGATGGTTTGTCGGATCAGTTTGTTTTAGATGTGGGTGCTGAAGAGAGCTTGTTCTGGGCCCGTGATGGTGTGCAAGAGAGTCAGTTGCGGCGGATGAAGGCCGGTCAAATAGCTTTTGAGGGCAGCCTAGATTTGCACGGCATGAGTGTGGAAAAGGCACGCTCGATACTGCGTGAGTTTTTAACTGAGGCGCTGCGCTTAGAAGTGCGTTGTGTGCGGGTGACCCACGGTAAAGCGGCGCGTTTAGACGGCAAAAAACCTATGATTAAAAGTCATGTCAATACATGGCTGCGTCAACATGAAAAAGTGCTGGGTTTTACCTCATGTGTGGCGCGGCATGGTGGCACTGGTGCGGTGTATGTCTTATTGAAGCGGCATATGCTCGAAGGTCGTGACGACTACTGAGTGGCTGACTGCTCGCAAGGCAAACAAATTTACACAAAACAGGTGAGATCAGTGAGTAAGTCTGGATTAGTAACGCTGCGTGATTATATTCGTTGGGCGATGAGTCAGTTTAATCAAGCGCAATTGTTTTTTACCCAAGGTGAAGAGGGTGCCTTTGAAGAAGCACGCAGCTTAGTGCTCGGCAGCTTACACTTACCCGATGCGCTGCATGATAAGTATTTAGATTGTCACTTGCACAATGATGAGCATGCTGTGCTACAAACTGTGCTCAAAAAGCGTATTGAACAGCGCATCCCTGCAGCTTATTTGTTGGGTCACGTCTGGTTTGCTGGGCTGCTCTTTAAGGTGGATGAGCGGGTGATGGTGCCGCGTTCGCCGCTACAAGAGCTAATCCCACAACAATTCTCCCCATGGCTGATACAAGAGCCGCAACGCATTTTAGATTTATGTGCGGGTTCTGGTTGCCTGGGTATTGCCTGTGCTGCTGAGTTTCCAGAGGCGCAAGTGGTGTTGAGCGATGCCTCTGCGCAAGCGCTTGAGGTGGCAGAAGAAAATATTCTTTTGCATCAACTCGGTGATCGCGTCAAGACTTTGCACAGTGATATGTTTGCCCAGCTCACAGGGCAAAGGTTTGATTTAATTGTGTGTAAGCCGCCTTATTTGTCAGCACAGCAGCAGGCTCAGTTACCCCGCGAGTATCAATACGAGCCTCAGCAAAGCAGCAGTGCTGGGCAGGATGGACTGGAGTTTATTCAGCAGGTCTTGCAGCAAGCGGGACAGCATTTGCGCAAAGATGGTTTGTTGGTCATGGAAGTGGGCGGGCATCAAGCAGCTGTACAGGCGCAGTACCCTGAGATTGATTTTACTTGGCTTGAGCACTCTGAGGCTGAACGCAATGCGGTGTTGGCCTTAACTGCGCAGCAGTGCATTGACTACTCGTAAACTTTTAACGAACTGGTTGGAGCCGCTAAAACAGTAGGACAGATGACTGTTGCAGCTGGTTTAGCGGCAGTTGCTGAGCTGCTGAGTTTATCCTAGCTGCCAGAATCCATTGGGTGCAGGTATACTGCGCCATTATCTTTTTTTTATTATGACGGAGCAGTGCGTATGTCCGGGAATACGTTAGGCAAGCTTTTTACAGTGACCACCGCAGGTGAGAGCCATGGTCCTGCCTTGGTAGCTATTGTGGACGGCTGCCCGCCAGGTGTGCCTTTGTCTGCTGAAGACTTACAAAATGATCTTGATCGCCGCAAACCCGGCACCAGTCGCCATACCACCCAGCGTAAAGAGCCGGACCAGGTGGAGATTCTTTCCGGTGTGTTTGAAGGCCAAACCACCGGTTGCCCAATTGGTTTATTGATTCGTAATACCGATCAAAAGTCCAAAGATTACTCAGCCATTAAAGATATCTTCCGTCCCGCCCATGCTGATTACAGCTATCACCATAAATATGGTGTGCGTGACTACCGTGGCGGTGGACGCAGTTCGGCTCGCGAGACAGCCATGCGTGTTGCTGCCGGTGCTATTGCCAAGAAATTCCTAGCCACCCAAGGCATTGTTATTCGTGGCTATATGAGTCAGTTAGGTCCTATTGATATTCCATTTAAAAGCTGGGACGCAGTGCGTGATAATGCCTTCTTTAGTCCGGATCCGGATAAGGTGCCAGAGTTGGAAGCCTATATGGATCAATTGCGCCGTGATCAGGATTCAGTTGGAGCAAAAATCACAGTGGTGGCAGAGGGTGTTATGCCCGGCTTAGGTGAGCCGGTATTTGATCGACTGGATGCGGATCTGGCCCATGGCTTAATGAGCATTAATGCAGTCAAGGGGGTGGAAATTGGTGCCGGCTTTGCCTCTGTGGCGCAGCGTGGCACTGAGCACCGTGATGAACTGACGCCGGAAGGTTTTTTGTCGAACCATGCCGGTGGTGTCTTGGGTGGCATTTCTTCAGGTCAGCCGATTGTTGCGCACTTAGCCCTGAAACCAACGTCAAGTATTACTACCCCAGGGCGCTCCATTGACACCGCTGGTCAGCCAGTTGAAATGATTACCAAAGGTCGTCACGATCCGTGCGTCGGAATTCGTGCGACACCCATTGCTGAGGCAATGATGGCCATAGTGCTGATGGATCACTTTCTGCGTCATCGCGGACAAAATGCCGCTGTACAGGTGAGTACTCCAATCCTGCCTCAGCTCTAAACTGATGTACCCATAGCAACATGGCTGCGTTAAGGCAGCCATGGATTAAGGCCAACTGAATCATGCGCACCCGCTTGCCATATTGGCGTTTATCCGGTTTCTACTTCTTTTATTTCGCGCTGCTGGGGGCAATTGCGCCCTTTATCGCACTGTATTTTGATCATCTAGGCTTTTCTGCCGCGCGTATTGGCGAATTGATCGCCATTCCCATGGTGATGCGCTGTATTGCCCCTAATCTATGGGCTTGGTTGGCTGATCGCACTCAGCAGCGCTTAGCCATTGTGCGCATCGGTGCGCTGTGCACCATGGCGTCATTTGCGCTGATTTTTTTGGGTAAAAGCTATGCTTGGCTGGCGCTGATTATGCTGTTGCATGCATTTTTTTGGCATGCGATTTTGGCCCAGTTTGAAGTGATTACCTTGACCTATTTAGGCAGTGACAGTGAGCGTTACAGTCGATTACGCCTCTGGGGTTCGGTCGGTTTTATGCTGGTGGTGATTGGTTTTGGCTATTTATTTGATCAGGTTAGCTTGGATTATTATCCATTGGCTATTCTGTTGGTGATGGGCGGCATTGTCCTCAGCAGTTTTTGGGTACCAGCACAGCCTAAGATCACGGAAAAACAGACGGCATATAGTCACGCTGAACAGCAACCGCTGAAAAAACCACTTATCTTCCCCATTGTAATTTTCTTAATCAGCGTAACCTTAATGCAACTGTCCCACGGGCCGTACTATACTTTCTTAACCTTATACCTGATTGATTTAGACTACTCCCGTGCCGTGATTGGCTGGCTTTGGGCACTTGGGGTAGTGGCGGAAATTGGCTTATTTGTCATAATGCCTTGGTTGCTGCGACGGCTGCAGTTAAAACAAATTATTCTGATGAGCTTGTTATTGGCAGCACTGCGCTGGTGGTTGCTGGGCTTTTATGCTGATAGCTTATTGATCTTGTTAGGTATTCAAATACTGCATGGGGCAACCTTTGGTAGCTTTCATGTTGCCGCTATTCACTTTGTTCAGCATTATTTTGCCGCGCACCAGCAAGGCCAAGGACAGGGTTTGTATGTGTCATTCTCCGGCGTGGGAGGTGCTTTAGGCGCGCTGTATGCTGGTTATACTTGGCAGGCACTGGGTGCATCGACAACTTTTGCCTTGGCCAGTGCAGTTGCCTTTTTGGCGGCATTGATTGTGTGGTTTGGCTTGCGCGGCGCTGAGCCGGCGAGCCTGTATCGAGCAAAGGGCAATAAGTAATACCAGTTAACTGCGTCACGGCTGAAGAGTTGGCAGAGCGGTTTTCGAATGGGTAGTATCAATAAAAGAGGCGTTGCGCCAGACTAAGATTTCTAAGTTTAAGTGTCAGTATTCATTAAAGTACAGTCTTGGCTAGTGCGCAGATACTCCCTGTGTTCAATGCATTTTATTTTTATAGAGAATATTTACCTATGAGTCAGCTGTTTGTCTACCACAGCAGTCAGCCTAAGCAGGCTATTAAACTATTAAATCATTTAGAAGATATCAGTAGCACCCTAGCTCAGGTGGGGGTGCGTCTGGAACATTGGCAGCCCCGTCAAACACTAAGTGCAGACTCTTCAGCAACTGAGATTGTCGCGGCCTATGCGGATGATATTGCGCGCTTAAAGCAGGAGGGCGGTTATGCTGTGGCGGATGTGCTGAGCGTTGATGAAGCACATCCAGAAAAGGATAAGCTGCAGGCTCAATGCCTTGCTGAGCATACGCACAGTGAAGACGAAGTGCGGTTTTTTGTCTCCGGTCGCGGTCTAGTTAACCTGCATATTGATGAGTATGTTTACGCCGTTTTGTGCGATAAGGGTACGTTAATTGCTGTACCAGCAGGGACTAAACATTGGTTTGATATGGGTGAGCGTCCGCGCTTTACTGCGCTGCGCTTATTTAACCATGCAGAAGGCTGGGCTGCAGCCTTTACTGGCGCGGCAATAGCCCAACAATATTTGACTCTGGATGATCTAATTTAAGGGCCGAAGCAGTTGTGATCGATGCCAGCACGACACTGGTGCTGCTGTGGTTTGTTGTTAGCGAGCAGTTGCTGCTTGAGGGTGGAGTCAAACTGGGTGGATTAACCTGCAGGATCCGCATAAAAAAGTGCGCAATATCAATAAAATTAACCTGAGTGCTTTACTGGGTCTTTATTCATAGGGGCGAACTAGCGTACACTGTAAGCATGAATGCGAGGAGTTATCATGAGTACAATTAATATTACCGAAGCAGCACAAGCGTATTTAGGCGAGTTACTGGCAAGTCAGGATACACCTGGCATCGGTATTCGCGTCTTTATTACTCAGCCAGGCACTACCTATGCAGAAACCTGCATTGCCTACTGCAAACCAGAAGAGCAAAAAGCTGAAGACACCCCTTTGGTGTTACCAGCCTTTACTGCTTGGATTGATGCCTTAAGTGAGCCTTATCTGGAAGATGCGGTGGTTGATTATGCAACTGACCGCATGGGCGGCCAGCTTACTATTAAAGCGCCGAACGCTAAGGTGCCCATGGTCAGTGAGGACAGTCCTTTATCTGAGCGGGTTAATTATTATCTGCAAACAGAAATCAATCCAGGCTTAGCCAGCCATGGCGGTGAGGTAAGACTGATTGATATTGATGAAGGGGTTTTAGTGTTGCAGTTTGGTGGTGGTTGCCAAGGTTGTGGGCAAGCAGATTACACTTTAAAAGAAGGCATTGAAAAAACTTTGATGGCGCGTATTCCTGAAGTTAAGGGTGTACGTGATGTCACTGACCACAGCATTACGGAAAATGCATACTATTAATCTTGCGCTTGCACAGAAGACTTTGGTCAAATGGCTCAAGTGACCTGATGGTCGTAGACTGCTAGCCGCGACACAAGCTTTAAACAGTACCCTGCAAAAGCTTTTAGGTGTGATTCGTTCACACATTGTTAAGTTTAGATGATCCTAACTTAGCGAAGTAAGCATTACTTATCCCTTAGACTGTAATTGTTAAGGATCGAAAAACCGGTGCAGCCACAAGCTGTTACCGGTTTTTTGTTTTAATAGATCATAAAACAGCGAATCTTTATGGGTTTGCTGAATTGACCCTGTTCAAAGTGCGGTAAGCATGTTAAAACTTGCTAGCTGCTTGATAAGAAAGGGAAAATAATGAATAAATCCGAATTGATCGAGCGTATTGTTGACCGACATGAACAACTGTCTGTGCGTGATGTTGAGTTGGCAGTGAAAATGATGTTGGAGCAGATGACGCAAGTATTGTCCTCTGGAGAGCGCATTGAAGTGCGCGGCTTTGGAAGTTTTTCCGTGAATTACCGTGCTCCGCGGGTAGGGCGTAACCCTAAAACAGGTGAGACGGTTGAATTACCGGGCAAGCACGTACCGCACTTTAAGCCAGGTAAAGAGTTGCGTGACAGGGTGAATGATAGGTAATCTGATGCTCAGTGAGCAGTGTGACCATAGAGGGTTTTATGCAAAATTTTAAACGACTATTGGTAGTTATTATTGCGCTAGTACTGGCTGCAGGCGTGGTGTTTTTTACCTTAGAAAATCGAACGCCAATTGAGCTGGTGTTTTTTGATTGGAGTACTCCAGAACTGCCCATAGCGTTGTATGTGTTGAGTGCTTTTATACTTGGTTTGATTATAGGTCCACTGGTGTCTTGGTGGCCGCATAAACGTTTACGTATGCGTTACAATAAACAGCTCAAGCAGCTTAAAGCCTGTGAGCAACGGGTTAAAGCGCTGCAAGTATCCGAAGCTCGCGTTGATACAGCGGCATTGCCAGCAGCTGAAGTCACTAAGGTATCTTAACTATTCAACCCTAAGGCGTTAATAAACTTAGGGTTGCGTGAGATTACATGGGGCTTGATCGTCCGGTCATTTCCCGTGCCATTTCTGTGGCATAGCTGTCTGTCATGCCGCCAATAAAATCAATAATGCGTATAAAAGACTTGTACAGCGTCCAGTCTGGTTGCGGCGCTGCTTGTCCAAGCAAGTCAAAAATGCGTCGATTTTTAAAAGATAAGGTGCCAAATTTGTGCTGCTCAAGGGCTGCACCACAAAAGGCATTTAACAAGATTTCTAATGTGGCATAGGCGCCAATTTCGTGCAGTGTTTTACGTTTATCCTGAAATATTTTTTCTCGAGCTAAAGCTTTGGCGTTAACTACGCAGGTCTTTGCTGGGCCATGCATATGCTCAACTAAGTCACCTTGCAGGGTACCGGCCATTAAAGCGGGCAGTTGCTCGACAAAGGCTTGTGCTGCAGCGTTGGTCAGATGCTCAATGGCTTTACCGCGTAAAATGGCCAGTTTTCTGCGTCTTGAGTCATTGGGTCCGAGCTGCCGGTATGTTTCAGGTAAGTCATCACCGACTAAGTCCAATAATAAGGCTTCAACCTCCTCATACTCTAGAAGATTCATTTCAATGCCGTCCTCCAAGTCGATTAAGCCGTAGCAAATATCATCGGCTGCTTCAACCAAGTAGACCAGCGGATGGCGCGCCCAACGCTCGTCTGCGAGTTTAGGAATGCCCAGTTTTATTGCAATTGTTTCAAGCAAGGGCAGCTCATTTTGATAGCTGCCAAACTTATGCTTTTTATAGCCTTCTGCGTTAGCGTATCTAGAGCTCCAAGGGTATTTTGAAAAAGCGCCTAAGGTTGCATAAGTGAGGCGCATGCCGCCATCAAACTGATGGTATTCAAGTTGTGTGAGAACACGGAAGCCTTGGGCATTGCCTTCAAAGTTTAAAAAATCTTCGCGCTCAGCGGGCTGCATATCCTCCAGCCAACCGTTATTTTTTGCCTGATGAAACCAGTGTCGAATGGCATCTTCCCCGGAATGGCCAAAGGGCGGATTACCAATATCGTGAGCCAGGCAAGCCGACTGCACAATCATGCCCAGATCGCTGGGCTCGCACCACTGTGGTAGCTCGGAGCGGATCATTTCTGCCACGCGCATGGCGAGCGAGCGACCCACGCAACTCACTTCTAATGAGTGGGTTAAACGGGTATGGATATGATCATTACTCGACACTGGGTGTACTTGGGTTTTGCGCCCGAGGCGACGAAATGCGCCGGAGAAAATAATACGGTCATGGTCTTTATGAAAAGGGCTGCGGCCTAACTCTTCTGCGCTGTGTGAGGTTTTACCTAGGCGCTCACGGTTTAATAACAGATGCCAATCCATTGTGGGCCCTTAATTGATTTATTTAAGCGGTGTACTGCTAATAAGCTAGTGTTTTTTATTTAGATAGTCAGTTTGCTCTGGAGATGTGGCTTTTTCTTTTAGGGATGCTGTCATAAATAAGGGCAGCAAGCTGCTAGCGATTCGTACAAGAGGAAGCAATCCGTTCGCTGAACGGCGGTTGCGTGTCATAAAGAAGCTGGCAAGGGTAATCCCAGCAATAATTAATAAAGGTGTTGAACCTTCGGATAAGCGCTGCTTGTAACCACGAAGTTTTTCTATAGGCTCGAGCAACTGCAAAGTTTCGTGGCGAATTTTCTGTCTATTTAATTCAAGGCGCAGTTGAATCAACTCTTTACGTAGAGCAGTTTGATTATCTTTTTTACGCTGCTTTGCGGTCATGGCAGTAGTTGCTCCTTGGTGTTTTTAAGCTCTTGCAAGGATGCACTAAAAGGCGCGTTTGCCTTGTTTTGTGCAGTTTTCATGCGCCAAATACACAGTAGGCCAGCAAGAGCATAAAACGCAGACATCGCCACGAGTAACTGATAGTCATAACGCTCCCAGAGTAAAACAATCAATAAACCGTTGAGCAGGAGAAACACCATAAAAGCACAGGCAGCAGTAATGCCCATCCACAGCAACTGATGGCTGCTATGGCGTTTTTGCTCTTGCAACTCAAGGGCAAATAATTCTGCATGATCACTGATTAAGTCCAGTGTCGCGGCGCCCAAGCGCCGCGAGGTGTCTGAAAAACTATGGTCTGCCATATTAGCGCCTAGAGACTAATAGACCCAGTAAGAAACCAACCCCAGCGCCAATGGCTAAGGATTGCAGTGGGTGCTCACGGACATACTCTTCACTGCTGTTAAGGGCTTCTTTACCGCGCTCAAGCAGTGCTTGCTCAGTGGAGCTCAGCGCTTTGCGTGCGCGCTGTAAGCTTGAGTTAATTTGGCCACGAAGTTCTTCCGCCTTATCACCGGTGAGTTCTACCGAGTGTTGCAGTAATTGCTCGGTATCTGCTACCAATGCTTTAAACTCAGACAGTAGTGGATCGCTGCTATTATTTGTATTTTTTTTAGCCATGATAGATGTACTCCAAAGGTAGACTCAAGGTATTGCACAACATTGGACTTAATGTAGCTGCAACTGGTTCATTTTGAAACAAACTCTTTTATATAATAATAAACCCGCCTTGTCAGCGGGTTTATTAGGTACCGTTTATACAGCTTACAGCAATGGAATTGTATAGCTTACGATCAGACGGTTTTC
>CAJDVK010000016.1_pt1 | contig 59114 bp, 52 predicted proteins | sample 7391401 | NCBI WGS metagenome assembly CAJDVK01 (sample SAMEA7055696, study PRJEB34461) | soil metagenome | biome: terrestrial ecosystem; feature: Peninsula; material: soil | place: Antarctica | collected 2016
CTACACAGGACTTATGCACAGCACAGCAAAAACACCACAAGAAATTATTATGCGCTTTGCTCTACATAAAAGAATATAACGCTAGATTTATTCCGGACGTGGTGCGTAAGCAAAAACATCAGCCAGCATTTGCTCGGGCTGCATGCCTGCGGCAACTAAGGCATCAAAAGTACCGTATACCATCGCTGGCGAACCACTTACAATCACTCGGTAATCCGCTAAGTGTTCGATATCACTGCACACCGCTTCATAAAGTAAGCCAGCACGCCCAGTCCAACCAGTATCTTCACTGACAATCTGATGAAAATGCAGATTGGGCATTGCTTGCCAGGCTGAGAGACTTTTCAAGGTGTAAAAATCATCCGCCACCCGCGCGCCCCAATAAATATGAATCGGCTGACTAAACCCTGTAGCACGACAATGCTCAATAATACTGTGCATTTGCGCCATACCCGTACCGGCAGCAATCAACAGCAATGGACGCTCATCGGCACCGGCTAAATGCACATCACCAAAAGGCATTTGCACCCGCGCAACACGCTCTTTTTGCAACTGTTTGAGCAAATCAACTGCAACATTATTGCGGGCTAAAATATGCAACTCTAGCTCGCGCCCTTGCTGTGGCGCTGAAGCAATCGAGAAGGCACTGGACTGACCATCGGCACGCTCAAGCAGCATATACTGGCCAGCATGGTAGCGCACTACCTTGTCCGCCGGTAAGCGCAAATGCACAGAAAACACATCAGCACCCAATGGAGTCACACTCACCAACTGACAAACAGCTTTACTGAGCACCAACTCATTGGGTAAGACCTCCTCCCAATGCAGCTCACAATCACTTAATGGCTCCGCAAGGCAGGTAAACAGCTCACCGGACTCAAGAATGTCATCCTCTTGTTTAACTTTACCGCTAATTAAATTAGCCGCGCAGAAATGACAGTTACCATTATGACAACTTTGTGGCACATCAAGACCCAGACGCTGCGCAGCATCAATAATTTTTTCACCAGGCAATAACTCAATCACTTGCCCTGATGGCTGTAACCTAACTTTCATCGGTAATCTGTTCCTTTATCTACACCGCATAGCGAAAAAATGCGTGTTTCAATCAATGCCAAGCTCAGACCACAGCGCATCAACACGCTCTATAATTGCCGGATCTTGTTCAATAACACGGCCCCATTCACGAGACGTCTCACCAGGCCACTTATTGGTGGCATCCAGTCCCATCTTGCTGCCTAGGCCAGACACAGGTGAGGCAAAGTCTAAGTAATCAATTGGCGTATTATCAATCAATACAGTGTCACGACTGGGGTCCATACGGGTGGTAATAGCCCAAATTACATCATTCCAGTCACGAGCATTCACATCATCATCGGTCACAATCACAAACTTGGTGTACATAAACTGGCGCAAGAAACTCCACACACCTAACATCACACGCTTTGCGTGTCCGGGATACTGCTTCTTAATAGTGACCACTGCCATCCGATACGAACAGCCTTCCGGCGGCAAGTAAAAATCGACAATTTCCGGAAATTGCTTTTGCAAAATAGGCACAAAGACTTCATTCAGTGCCACACCTAAAATAGCCGGTTCATCCGGTGGACGTCCGGTATAGGTACTGTGATAAATTGCATCTTTACGCTGAGTAATGCGCTCCACAGTAAACACTGGGAAGCTATCAACCTCATTGTAATACATTTCAGCACTGGCCGGCACCTGCAAGTCACTGCCAATGGCCTTCACCAGCTCGGTGCGTGAGCCGCGCAACAATCCAGCAAAAGCATACTCAGACAAGGTATCTGGTACTGGGGTGACCGCGCCTAAAATAGTGGCTGGATCAGCACCCAGTGCCACCGCCACAGGGTAGGGGCGACCTGGGTATTTCTGACACCAATCACGGTAATCCAAAGCGCCGCCGCGGTGGCTGAGCCAACGCATAATCACTTTATTGCGCCCCAGCACTTGCTGGCGATAGATACCTAAATTCTGCCGCTCTTTATTGGGTCCTTTGGTGATAGTTAAACCCCAGGTAATTAAGGGTGCGACATCACCTGGCCAACAGGTTTGAATCGGCAAAGCGGTTAAATCAACATCCTCACCTTCGATAATAAACTCTTGGCAAGCCCCGTCTTTACGGACTTTAGGGGCCATAGCCAAGACTTTTTTAAACATCGGCAGCTTGTTCCACGCATCCTTAAAGCCTTTCGGTGGCTCAGGTTCTTTTAGCGCGGCCAGCAAGGTACCAATCTCACGCAACTCTGCAGTGCTCTCTGCCCCCATCCCTAAAGCCACCCGCTCCGGGGTACCAAATAGATTGCCCAGCACTGGCATGGAAAAGCCGGTTGGATTTTCAAATAACAAAGCTGGACCACCTTTGCGCAAAGTGCGGTCACAAATTTCTGTCATTTCAAGCACAGGGGAGACGGGGACTTGGATGCGTTTGAGTTCACCACGCTGCTCAAGGCCGCGGATAAAGTCTCGAAGGTCAGTATATTGCATGATGTGGTCCGTAGCAGATCAAGCATCTGAGCTGATAAGAGCACTATAAGTGCATATCAGCCCATGGCTTTTGATACTAAACGAGGGTTATTTACTGCGCTTCATCGACATAAAGAACTCTTCGTTGGTCTTTGTGTCTTTCAGCTTATCCAGTAAAAACTCAATGGCTGCGGATTCATCCATCGGATGCAACAACTTACGTAAAATCCACATACGTTGTAACTCATCGTCACTGGTTAACAGTTCTTCACGACGGGTACCTGAGCGGTTGATATTGATCGCAGGGAAGACGCGCTTTTCCGCAATCCGGCGCTCAAGTTGCAGCTCCATATTACCGGTACCTTTAAACTCTTCGTAAATCACTTCATCCATTTTCGAACCAGTCTCAACCAGAGCGGTTGCGATAATGGTCAAGGAGCCACCTTCTTCAATATTACGTGCGGCACCAAAGAAGCGCTTTGGTCGTTCCAAAGCATGGGCATCAACACCACCGGTGAGGACCTTGCCGGAGCTTGGCACCACGGTGTTATAGGCACGGGCCAGGCGGGTGATGGAGTCAAGTAAAATCACCACATCCTTTTTGTGTTCCACCAAGCGTTTAGCTTTTTCGATGACCATTTCCGCCACTTGTACGTGACGTGTGGCCGGCTCATCAAAGGTGGAAGCAACCACTTCACCGCGCACGGTGCGCTGCATTTCGGTGACTTCTTCAGGGCGCTCATCAATCAGCAGTACAATTAAATGACACTCTGGGTTATTGCGCGCGATATTCGAAGCAATATTTTGCAGCATAATTGTTTTACCAGCTTTTGGCGGTGCCACAATCAAACCACGTTGGCCTTTGCCAATGGGTGCTGCTAAATCAATCACTCGACCGGTCAAATCCTCAGTGGAGCCGTTACCAATTTCCATCAGTAAACGCTCATTGGGGAAGAGCGGGGTCAGGTTTTCAAAAAGAATTTTACTGCGCGCATTGTCCGGACGATCGAAGTTAATCGAGTCCACTTTTAACAAGGCAAAATAGCGCTCGCCATCTTTTGGCGGACGAATTTTACCATTGATGGTATCGCCCGTTCTTAGATTAAAACGGCGAATTTGACTGGGTGATACATAAATATCATCCGGCCCAGCAAGGTAAGAAGAGTCTGCTGAGCGCAAAAAGCCAAAGCCATCTTGCAGTATTTCTAGGACGCCATCACCAGAAATTTCCTCACCGCCACGCGCATGGCGCTTGAGCAATGAGAAGATAATATCTTGCTTACGTGAACGAGCCATGTTGTCCAGGCCCATTTGTTCAGCCATTTCTAGCAATTCAGCAACGGGTTTTTGTTTTAATTCGGTCAGATTCATAGGGAATGACGATGATATAATTAAGAAGGAATGAGCAAGCACTTAGCTTGAAAGGCGTACCGCGAGGAGAACAGTCGATAGGGTTGTTCAGAGCCGGATAAGATATCGGCGACGGCATGCAGACTTGTGGTTGTAACGGCTTAGCGCTACAGAAATTGAATCTATCACTTGCAAAGGCGTGCGTCTAGTACACACAGTAAGAAAGTGCATACTAGACGTCAGCGTAGTTGAGCGATTGGCGCTACAATTAGATGTGGCTTTCGAGGAAAGCAACTAATTGCGTTTTTGATAATGCGCCAACTTTAGTTGCTTCAACGTTACCGTTTTTAAATAACATCAAAGTAGGGATGCCGCGCACACCATATTTTGGTGGTGTTGCTTGGTTGTCATCAATATTTAATTTACAGATTTTAACTTTGCCGACAAACTCAGCAGCAACATCTTCTAAAACTGGAGCAATCATCTTGCAAGGACCGCACCACTCTGCCCAGTAATCAACCAGCACAGGAACGTCCGCTTGCAACACTTCTTGTTCAAAACTTGAATCGCTAATATTAGTAATGTGATCGCTCATGAAACCTCTCCGTAAAGGCGGATACAAAAATAAAGTGCCGATAATGATAGCCTGCCTGAGCCGGTAACGAAAGCAAGCAAGCACAACCCAGCTGTATTTTTGCTGTGATTGCTTAATCTACGCCCAAATAGAGCTGATATAAATTGGCGATTGTGCTGCAGCATGGCACGATAGTCGTATTATTTTTTGGAATAGTGGCATGCCCATCTCTGCTCCCAAACACTTTCCCCTGATTGCAGCCATTGATCTAGGATCCAATAGTTTCCATATGGTGTTGGCAAAAACAGATCAACGTGAGATCCGCATCCTTGAGCGAATTGGTGAAAAGGTCCAGCTCGCAGCAGGGATCAATGCGCAACTTCAACTGCAAGATGATGCTATGGAGCGTGGCCTAGATTGCTTGCGCCGCTTTTCCCAACTGATTCAAGACTTACCGCCGGGTGCTGTGCGTGTGGTGGGTACCAGTTCGCTGCGCGTAGCACAGAACCGGCAAAGCTTTATTCAGCGGGCGGAAGAAATTCTGGGCCACGATGTCGATGTTATTTCCGGTCGCGAGGAAGCCCGCCTGATTTATTTAGGCGTGTCCCACTCTTTAGCGGACACCCCAGGTAAGCGTTTGGTGATTGATATTGGCGGTGGCAGTACTGAGTTTATTATTGGCCAGCAGTTTGAGTCGCTGATGCTCGGCAGTTTACAAATGGGTTGCGTGAGCTTCACCCAACGCTTTTTTAAAGATGGTCTAGTGACCCCAGTACGCTATGCACAGGCCTATACTGCAGCGCGCCTTGAGCTGATGGAGCTTGAGCAAAGCCTGCGCCGCATGGGCTGGCAAGATACCGTAGGTGCATCCGGCACTATTCGCTCTATTAGCCAAGCACTGGCTGCAACGGGTCAATCCAATGGCGAAATCACCAGCGCCGGTCTCTCTTGGTTAAAGCATGAAGTGCTAAGAATTGGTGATATCGAGAAAATAGATATGCCTGGGGTTAAACCTGAACGCAATGCCATTTTGCCAGCAGGCCTCGCCCTTGTGGATGCCATTTTTGATGCATTAAACATTGACCAGATGACCCCCTGTGACGGTGCCTTACGCGAAGGCCTGCTGTATGACTTACTGGGCCGCCATCAACATGAAGATGTCCGTGAGCGCTCTATTCAAGCGCTGATGGAACGCAGTCATGTGGACATTGAGCATGCGCAGAAAGTTGAGTGCAAAGCGCTGCAGGCCCTTGAACAGGTTGCTGATGCTTGGCAGCTTAACGAGGACTGGCACAGCGACCTATTAAGCTGGGCTTCGCGGGTTCACGAGGTGGGTTTGGATATTGCCCATTACCACTATCATAAACATGGTGCTTACTTAGTGGAGCACTCGGACTTAGCCGGCTTCTCCAGACAAGATCAGCAAATGCTGGCGCTATTAGTCCGTGGCCATCGGCGCAATATTCCCAAAGAACATTTTAAGGAGTTTGCTGAGGATGCTCAAGCATTGTTGCGTTTATGCATTCTGCTGCGCTTTTCGATTCTTTTGCACCATATTCGCGGTTCGCAAGAAGTGCCTGAGTTGGAAATGATTGCCGACGAAAACAGCCTGCATATCCGTTTTCCGGAATCTTGGCTGGATAACAACCCACTCACTGTGGCTGACTTTGCCAAAGAAGCAGCCTGGTTAAAGCGGATTAACTTCACTTTAACCGCTGAATAATGCTGCCGTAACCGTGCTCGCGCCTGTTTACTGCTGGATTAATCGCTAGAGTTGTTTTTATTCTGCCAGTGACGTAATTCAACCACATTATTTTTTCGGCTAGAGTTATTCGCTTGGTTTTGCCTAATAACACCTTCTGGGCTGTCGTCACTACCCGTGGGTAAAGGGTGCGCTTGCAATTCCACGTGTCCCAAGTGCCGGCCAAACATTGCCACAGTACCGGCCAATCGCTCTTGGCTGGTTACGGTAAATTCAAATCCATACAGGCGGGCTAAGCGTTTTTGTCCTTTGCCATCACGCAGTAAACGCCAGCCTTTTAACGCCACATTGTCATCCAGTAACTGCACGCCGGCATTTTTACAATGCTGCGCCACAAACCCTAGAGCACGCTCACGTACGCCATGTCCTCGCCAGAGCCAAGCAATGACCAAAGCCACCAATAGCCAAGCAAATAGCTCTCCTAGTGTTATCATATGCATCACCGTAATTATGTTTTAAATCTTTACTCGCCAAGCTGCCTTACAGTTATTTATCACATATAAGTGATCAGGTATCTTTTATCAGCCTGTGGATAACTTTCCTTCTGCCAGCTACAATAGCGAGTCGAATTCTTTTTGTTTTACTTGAGGGATCTCTGTGTCTGTCGAACTTTGGCTACAGTCTATCGATTTTTTGCGCGATGAACTGCCGGCTCAGCATTTCAACACCTGGATCCGTCCATTACAAGTTGAAGCCATCGGTGATGAGCTGCATATTTTTGCACCGAATCGGTTTGTACTCGACTGGGTCAACGATAAATATATTAACCGTATTCTCGAGCTTATGGCCGAGCGCAATAATGGCAATGCGCCCTCTATTGCTTTGCAGATTGGTAGCAAGGCTAAATCACGCACTCCGTCTAGCAGTCCGGCAAGCTCACGGCCTGCTGCAGAGGCTCCGGTCAGCGCTCCAGTCAACAATCCGCCACCAACCCCTTTGCCGGCTCAGCCACCGACCATACAGAGTGCTACCGAGCCCGCACAGCGCAGCCACCACTCACCTCTGAGTCGTGGTGCCCCAGCAAAAGGCACTATTAAGCATGTCAGCGCCTTAAACCGTTCTTTTACCTTTGATAGTTTTGTTGAAGGTAAATCCAACCAACTGGCTCGCGCTGCCGCATGGCAAGTTGCTGATAACCCAAAACACGGCTACAACCCGTTATTTCTATACGGTGGTGTTGGTTTAGGTAAAACGCACTTAATGCATGCGGTTGGTAATCATTTGCTGCAAAAAAACCCAAACACTAAAGTGATTTACTTGCACTCTGAGCGATTTGTTGCAGATATGGTGCATGCTCTGCAAAACAACGCCATTAATGAGTTTAAAAACTACTACCGCTCGGTGGATGCTCTGCTGATTGACGATATTCAATTCTTTGCTAAAAAAGAACGTTCGCAGGAAGAGTTTTTCCATACCTTTAACGCGTTACTGGAAGGTAACCAGCAAGTTATTCTCACCAGTGACCGTTACCCGAAAGAAATTGACGGTCTTGAAGAGCGGCTAAAATCCCGTTTTGGTTGGGGTTTAACTGTTGCAGTTGAACCACCAGAACTGGAAACCCGTGTGGCAATTTTAATGAAAAAAGCCGAGCAGAGTAGGGTGCAACTGTCCCATGACTGTGCCTTTTTTATTGCCCAACGCATTCGTTCCAACGTGCGTGAATTGGAAGGTGCTTTAAAACGGGTGATTGCGCACTCGCACTTTACCAATGAGCCGATTACTGTTGAGCTGATCCAAGAGTCGCTGAAAGACTTGCTCGCTCTGCAAGATAAGCTGGTCAGTATTGATAATATCCAACGCACTGTTGCTGAATATTACAAAATTAAAATTTCCGATATCTTATCCAAACGCCGCTCGCGTTCGGTCGCTCGGCCACGCCAAGTCGCCATGGCCCTAGCCAAAGAGGTGACCAACCACAGTTTGCCTGAAATTGGTGATGCTTTTGGTGGTCGCGACCACACAACCGTTTTGCATGCCTGTCGCAGAATTGCCGAACTGAGCGAAACTGATGCCGATATCCGTGAAGACTATAAAAACCTACTGCGCACGTTAACTACCTAACAGCAGTGTCAACGAACTTAAGCAAGGATCTAAACCCCATGCACTTCACCATCCAACGCGAAGCTTTGTTAAAACCGTTGCAACTGGTGGCGGGTGTTGTTGAACGCAAGCAAACCATGCCTGTGTTATCCAACGTACTGCTCGTCATCGAAGATCAAAATCTATCTATGACAGGTACAGACACTGAAGTCGAACTGGTCGCCCGCATCACTTTGGAAGAGCCTGCACAGTCCGGCGAAATCACTGTACCAGCACGTAAGCTGATGGATATCTGCAGAAACTTACCCGCCGATGCACTGATTGACTTTAAGGTTGATGAGCAAAAGGTTTTGATTAGAGCTGGTCGCAGCCGCTTTACCTTAACCACGCTACCGGCGGCAGACTTCCCTTCTTCGGAAGAAACCCCAGGTTCACTGACTTTTACCTTAGAACAAGGGCAGGTACGCCGCTTAATCGAGCGCACCAGTTTTGCCATGGCACAACAAGATGTGCGCTACTACCTCAACGGTCTACTCCTGGAGGCCCAAGAAGGCCTGCTGCGCGCTGTTGCAACGGACGGACACCGCTTAGCCTTATGCTCGGTGCCGGCGCAAATAATGGAAAGTGTGCAGCACCAAGTGATTGTGCCACGTAAGGGTGTTTTAGAACTCGCGCGTCTAATGACTGAAGATAGCGCACCAGTCACAGTGGTGTTCGGCAGTAACTATATTCGCGCAACCACTGATGAGTTTACTTTTATCTCTAAATTAGTCGATGGCAAGTTCCCTGACTATCAGCGAGTCTTACCTCGGGGCGGCGATAAAACAGTGTTAGCTGACCGTCAGAATTTACGTGAAGCCTTGAACCGCGCCTCAATTTTGTCCAATGAAAAGTACCGTGGTATTCGTTGGCAGTTGGAGTCGGGTCTGCTGAAAATACAAGCCAACAACCCTGAGCAAGAAGTTGCTGAAGATGAGGTTTCGGTGGATTACAGCGGAGATGAGCTGGAAATCGGCTTTAATGTGACCTACTTACTTGATGTCCTCAGCGCCACCACATCAGAGCAGATTAGCATTACTCTCTCAGATTCAAACAGCAGCGCACTGCTACAGGAAGCTGACAACGACAGTGCTTCTTACGTTGTTATGCCAATGCGCCTGTAATAGACACTTAATCATATGGCTATCAGCCAACTGCAAATCACCGGTGTGCGCAACTTGCAGCCGGTGACCTTACACACCTCACCGCGTATCAATATCCTTTACGGTGATAACGGCAGTGGGAAAACCAGCGTACTTGAAGCAATTCATCTGCTGGCTATGGCCCGCTCTTTTCGCAGCACACGCCTACAGCCGATGATTCAGTACGAGCAAAATAACTGCACGGTCTTTGCTCAGATTGATCACACTGATGGCAGCCAAAGTAACCTAGGGGTCAGTCGTGACCGCCAATCTGAACTGCGCATCCGCATTGACGGCCAAAACGCGCGCAGCACGGCGCAGCTGGCCCAGCTACTGCCACTACAACTGATCAACCCCGATAGTTTCCGCTTGCTGGAAGGCGCGCCAAAAATGCGTCGGCAGTTCTTAGACTGGGGCGTGTTCCACGTGGAACATCAATTTATTTCTGCCTGGCAACGCTTGCAAACCAGCTTAAGACAAAGAAACTCATGCTTGCGTCATGGTATAATGGATGAATCCATAATTGCTGCATGGGATAGAGAGCTGTGCATTGCCAGCAATGAAATAGATCAGCTGCGCCGTGCTTACATCACTAAATTGAAACCTGTTTTTGAAGAAACGCTGGCTAAGCTGCTGGAGTTACCAGGTTTAACCTTAAGTTATTTTCGTGGTTGGGATAAAAACAGCGAGTTGCAGGAAGTGCTCAATAGAAACCTTATTCGCGACAGAGCATTAGGCTACACCCAAGTAGGCCCACAACGGGCTGACCTTAGGGTACGTATAGCGAAAAACAATGCTGTTGATATTCTGTCCAGAGGGCAGCAAAAGTTAGTTATTTGCGCATTAAGGATAGCTCAAGGCTATTTACTCTCTCAAGCTAGGCGCAATGAATGCATTTATCTTGTAGACGACCTGCCTTCAGAGTTAGATGAGCATCACCGTAAAGCACTATGTCAGCTATTAGATAAATTAGAATGTCAGGTGTTTGTCACCTGCGTCGACAAACAATTAATGAATTCAGGTTGGCGAAAGGACACGCCAGTCTCTTTGTTCCACGTGGAACAAGGCCAAATTACACCATCGGGAGTGACCGCATGAGCGAAGAACAATCGTACGATTCCAGTAGTATTAAAGTCCTTCGAGGCTTGGATGCAGTACGCAAACGCCCCGGCATGTATATCGGAGACACTGATGACGGCACTGGGCTACATCACATGGTTTTCGAAGCCGTAGATAACTCCATCGACGAAGCCTTAGCGGGCCACTGCGATGAGATCACTATCACCATTCACCCTGACGAATCCATTACCGTCCAAGATAATGGTCGCGGCATTCCGGTAGATATCCACGAAGAAGAAGGGGTGTCTGCAGCTGAAGTGATTATGACGGTACTGCACGCAGGGGGTAAATTTGACGAAAACAGTTATAAAGTATCCGGCGGACTGCACGGTGTCGGTATTTCTGTAGTTAATGCTTTATCCCGCGTCTTGGTTATGACCATTCGCCGTCAGGGTAAGGTCTGGGAGCAAACCTATCACCACGGCGTGCCACAAGGCCCCATGACAGCGATTGGCGATACCGACCGAACCGGTACACTTATTCACTTTAAACCTTCTCCAGAGACCTTTGCCAATATCCAGTTTAGCTGGGATATCTTGGCCAAGCGTTTACGTGAATTGTCATTCCTAAACTCTGGGGTGGGTATTAATTTAAAGGATGAGCGCACCGGTAAGTCTGAGTTATTTAAGTATGAAGGTGGTCTTAAAGCCTTTGTTGAGTACTTAAATATGAATAAAACTACAATTAATGAGATTTTCCACTTTTCTACTATCCGTGAAAGTGACGGTATTGGCGTAGAAGTGGCCATGCAGTGGAATGATGGTTTTAATGAAAACCTGCAGTGCTATACCAACAACATCCCACAAAGAGATGGCGGAACTCACTTAATTGGCTTCCGTACTGCATTGACACGTCACCTAAATAACTACATTGAAGCTGAAGGTCTAGGTAAAAGAGACAAGGTTAACACCACTGGCGATGATGCCCGTGAAGGTCTAACTGCGATTGTTTCGGTTAAAGTGCCTGACCCTAAGTTCAGTTCGCAAACTAAAGAGAAACTGGTTTCCTCTGAAGTTAAGACTGCAGTTGAGCAGGAAATGGGTAAATATCTTTCTGACTATCTGCTGGAAAACCCTGCTGAAGCAAAAGCTATTGTTGCCAAGATGATTGATGCAGCCCGTGCCCGCGAAGCCGCACGTAAAGCCCGTGAAATGACCCGCCGTAAAGGTGCGTTGGATATTGCAGGTTTACCCGGCAAACTGGCTGACTGCCAAGAGAAAGACCCAGCTTTATCAGAACTCTATATTGTGGAAGGGGACTCTGCTGGCGGTTCAGCCAAGCAGGGACGTAACCGTAAAACCCAAGCCATCTTACCTTTGAAAGGTAAGATTCTAAACGTAGAGAAAGCACGCTTTGACCGGATGATTTCATCTCAAGAAGTGGGTACTTTAATCACTGCGTTAGGCTGTGGTATTGGTCGTGAAGAGTACGATATCGATAAACTGCGTTATCACAATATCATCATCATGACGGATGCTGACGTGGATGGTTCGCATATTCGTACCTTACTGCTGACCTTCTTCTTCCGTCAGCTGCCTGAGTTGGTTGAGCGCGGCTATATCTATATTGCTCAGCCACCATTGTATAAAGTAAAGCGCGGCAAACAAGAGCAGTACCTTAAAGACGATGAGGCAATGGATGAGTACTTAACCAATGCCGCCCTCGAAAATGCCAGCTTGCACGTTAATGCTGATGCTCCAGGTCTAACCGGTAGCGCACTGGAAGAGCTGGTGAGCGAATACAACACTGTGCTTAAAACCCTCGATCGTCTTTCACGCATTTACCCCAAACACATTACCGAAAACTTTATTTACTTACCGCGGGTTGAGCCTGAGCAGTTAAGTGATAAGGCAGCCATGCAAGACTGGCTGGATGCTTTACAAGAGCGCATGTCCGCTGCGGAAACATCCGGTGAAGTCTATACAGTGGGTTTGCGTCATGACAGCGAAAGAAATTACTGGTTGCCCGAAGTCCAGATTAAAGCCCATGGTTTAACCAACCATATTTTGTTTAATCATGATTTCTACTCCAGTAATGACTACCGCACAGTCACTGAGTTGGGTAATAAACTCAATAATTTACTGGAAGATGATGCCTACGTAATGCGCGGCGAGCGTAAGCAAAATGTCAGCACCTTTAAGGATGCCCTAGACTGGCTACTGGCTGAAGGCAGCCGCCGCTTAAGTGTGCAACGCTATAAAGGTCTAGGGGAAATGAACCCAGAGCAACTGTGGGAAACCACCATGGATCCAAGTCAGCGACGCATGCTGCAAGTTACCATCGATGACGCCATTGCTGCGGATCAGATCTTTAACACCCTAATGGGTGATCATGTTGAACCGCGCCGTGCCTTTATTGAAGAAAATGCTTTAGCAGTCTCCAACTTGGACTTCTAAGTCTGCTGTGTTTCCGTGCCTGCAATGGGCACGGAGACCTCTTTGACTGCAACCTGTCAATCTCTTGCCAGCTCTACAAGTGCTTGAACTCAACACTTTCCCTGCTCAGCAACTGCTGCCCACAGCGAAATAATCGCTCTATATATATCTTGTAATGAAAAACACCCTTTCAGCCCATGGGGCAAGTGAACTCAGTGTGTCATTATGCTGTCTAACATTTATTGACTGTTTCGAGTAGTTATCCATACAAACCAACCAAACTGAGTAGCACCTTTGAAAATACTTAATCTGATCAAGGCAGGACTCTTGGCAACCTGCGTTTTTGTTAGCCAAACCTATGCCTATGCAACCCCACCTCAGCAAGATCTTGCCGCAGGCAGTGCCTTATTAGTGGATTTAGAAACCAATGAAGTGCTTTACTCAAGTAATCCAAATTTCACAGTACCCATTGCCTCAGTCACTAAATTAATGACGGCTATGGTCGCCATTGATGCTCAACAGCCGTTAAACGAAAAATTGTCCATTGTGATTAAAGACACCAAAGAAATGCAGGGGGTGTTTTCACGGGTACGTTTAGGCAGTCAGCTGAGTCGTCATGACTTGCTGTTAATTACTTTAATGTCATCAGAAAACCGTGCCGCTGCCAGCTTAGCGCACCACCACCCAGGTGGGCATAAAGCTTTTATTCAAGCTATGAATGATAAAGCACAAGCACTGGGTATGCACAATTCCAACTTTGTTGAACCCACTGGCTTGTCTGAGCACAACACCTCCAGCGCCAAGGATTTGGTTCTGCTGATTAAAGCAGCACGTCAGTACCCACTGATTGCTAAGTTCAGCACCATGGAGGAAAAAACTGTCGCTTTCAGCTCACCCAACTACACCTTAGGCTTTCGCAATACCAATGCGCTGGTACGCAAAGACAACTGGAATATTCAGTTGAGTAAAACCGGCTTTACCAACAGTGCAGGGCACTGCTTAGTAATGAGTACGGAAATGAATAACCGTCCAGTGGCTTTTGTGGTGTTGGATGCTTTTGGTAAATACACCCATATGGCCGACGCTAATCGTCTGAAAAAATGGCTGGAAACTGGGGCAGTTACTCCAGTTCCAGCAGCTGCGCTCAGCTACAAAAAAGCCAAGCAGCAACAACGGCAACAGACCATCGCCAAGCAGTAAAGCTTTTAGGGCTGACGTAAAGGTAGGTAAAGCAGTGCATCTAAACCGCCGCCGGGCGCAGCTTGCAAACGCAACTCACCACCATAACGTTCAGTCACTGCTTGCACAATCGCCAAACCAAGGCCACTGCCACTTTGCGTGCTTGCAGTGCGCCAAAACCTTTGCTTTGCTTGTGTGAGATGCTCATCAGTTAAGCCCGCACCGGAATCACGTACTCGTAGCAGCACATGCTGCTGCTCTAGACCAATATACAACTCTACACTGCTATCAGCTGGACTGTAGCGTAGGGCGTTATCCAGTAAGTTACGTAACGAAGCCACCGCCAATGACTCTGGTACAGCAACATAGACTTCCTCAGTCAGCTCATTGACCACTTCAATACGCTGATAACCGGGCACAGCAATTAAGTCAGCTAAGGCGTGACGGGCTAAGTTTTGCGCACTGACTTGACCATCCTTATCAAAGTCTTGGGCGCTCTCAACCCGGGCCAATAACAACAACTGCTCTAAACTACTTTGCATACGCTCCACAGCTGTTTCAGCTTGCAACAAAGCACGCTCTGTAACCTCACCAGTACCCATTTGCGCAATCTGTAAATGGGTTTTTACTGCAGTCAGTGGTGTGCGTAGCTCATGGGCGGCATCATTGGTAAAGCGTCGTTCGCGGGCTAAAGCGGCAGCAATGCGAGCAAATAGCTGATTAAGTGTAGCCACCAAAGGCTGTAAGTCTTTGGGTAAACGTTTGACATAAACCGGCTGCAAATCCTCTGCATCACGCTGGGCCAACAACGCACGCAAACTTTGCAGTGGCAATAAACCACGACCAATACCAAACCAAATTAAGACCAAGCTGCCCAGTAAAGCTAAAGCAACGGGCAGGGCTGCGGCAATTAAAATCGCCGACTGCAAGGTCGCTCGTTCCTCCATTCGGTCAGCGGTGGTGACCCACAAGTTTTGCCGTTTTAAAGTAAAACTGCGCCAACGCTCACCATCAATACTCATCTCATGAAAGCCCACACCGTGCTCAGCCAAGGTGGCCGATGGTGTATTGGGCGTGCGCACTAATACCTCTCCACGCAAAGAACGCACTTGGCAGACTAAGCCACCTTGCAAGCCCAACTCCATAGCGCTGAGCGGGCTGGCGTAATGAGCTGGTAAAGGTTGCGGCAACTGTTCTAATAATCCAGCCACCATCCGCGCTGATGAAGCAAGGCGCTCATCTAGAGCGCTACTGACCTCGCGGCGCAAATCACCGAGCAACCAAGCTGCTGCTAAACTCCACAAGACAATAAAGGTGCCACCTAAGATCAACAGTAAACGCTTACGCAGGCTCACGGGGCACTCCAATTCGATAGCCTAAGCCACGTACAGTTTTTACCACCTCACTGCCTAACTTGCGGCGTAAATTATAAATATGCACATTGATGGCATTGCTCTCAACCCCATCACCTAAGCCATAGAGGCTGTCCTGCAACTGCTCTGCACTTAAAATATGCCCTGGATTTTGCAGCAAAGCTCCCAGCAAAGCTTGTTCACGCCGCGATAAAGTCACAGGCTCGGCATGTAAAGTGACTTCGCGAGTGCTGGGGTTAAAAGCCAACCCATGGTGCTCAATAAGATTGGTACTGCGGCCACTGCTGCGCCTTAATAAGCTGTGCAAACGTGCCGCCAACTCGCGCAAATCAAAAGGCTTAAGCAAATAGTCATCAGCACCGGCTTGTAAGCCCGCAACCCGTTGCACCACAGAGTCGCGCGCACTTAAAATCAGCACCGGCAGATCTTTTCCCTGACTGCGAATACGGGTTAATAACTGCAAACCATCTTCATCAGGTAAACCCAGATCAAGAATCATCGCATCAAAATGGCCTAACTGTAGCGCGTGTTCAGCAGCGGCAGCGTGGGTCATATGGTTTAGGGTAAATCCTTGCAGTTCCAAGCCCGTTAACAAGCCTTGAGCAATTAACGAATCATCTTCAACCAATAAAACATGCATAAAATCAATCAACTCTTAATACAATACCAGCATAATACGCCATGTCAGCAGCACAGCGACTCAGTCTATCCAGATACAGCTCAGAATGCTTTAGGCATGACTTAACTGTTAATGTTGTCTTAATGGAGCCACCGCATAGTGTGGGCAAACCCAATAGGAAAAATACGTATGCGCTATATGTTTATTGCGTTATTGCTATTTTTTAGTAGTTTAACGCACGCTTTTGTAAGCAATCAGCAGCACTTTTTGCCCGTCGAAGAAGCCTTCCGCTTTGAAGTCATGGAGGATGTTGAACCCAACCTGATGGTTTGGCAAATTACTGACAAGCACTACCTGTACCGTGACAGACTGGCGGTCACTGATGCTAATGGCGAAACTGTGCCTATTGACTACCCGGAAGGTATTGATCATTCCGATGAGTTTTTTGGCGATACCCAAGTGTATCGTCAGTTATTGCAATTACCGATCGACCCTAATGCTCAGCAACCTTTACAGGTCACTTGGCAGGGCTGCGCGGATGCCGGCTTATGCTATCCACCACAAATCTCCATTGTCGGTGGCGAAGCAGCCAGTAGCAGCGGCTCAGCTGGCCAAACGAGTTCTAGCTCAGCTCCTGCTTTAGCTGAAGACCAGTCCATTGCCGGACGTTTAGCCGACTCTGGCCTGCTGCTGAATATAGCGGCCTTCTTTATGATGGGTCTTTTGCTGGCCTTTACCCCCTGTATGCTGCCGATGATACCCATCTTAACCAGTGTTATCAGTGGTGCTAAAAGTGGCGGCTGGCATGGTGCTAAATTGGGTGTAGCCTTTATTTTACCCATGGCCTTAGTCTATGCCGGCTTGGGTGTGTTGGCGGCCAGTCTCGGCAGCAACCTCGCCGCAGCACTGCAACAACCTTGGCTATTAATTCCTTTTGCGGGGATTTTTATCCTATTGGCTTTAGCCCAGTTTGGGCTCTTTACCTTACAGCTGCCTGCCTTTATCCGCGAACGCTTGCAGGGTGCCGACCAAAATATTCAAGGTGGTAGCTTAATCGGTGCCGCCAGCTTAGGTGCATTATCAGCCTTATTGGTTGGTCCCTGTATGACTGCGCCACTGGCCGGAGCACTGCTGTATATCGCCCAAAGCGGTGATGGCGTCCGTGGTGGTTTAGCACTCTTTTCTCTCGGCTTAGGCAGCGGGATACCGCTGTTACTGGCTATCACTATCGGCATGCGTTGGTTACCCAAGCCCGGTAACTGGATGCAAAGCATTAACCGCGTCTTTGGTTATGCACTCTTAGCGACCGCAATTTTCATTCTGCGTCCCGTGCTCAGCGGCCCATTGCTGTTAGGTTTATCGGCGGCATTACTGCTGGCCATTGCGTTGCAAGTGGGCAGCATGGAGCGGCCCAACTGGCGCTTCCTTAGCCGCTACCTTGGTCTGCTCTTAGGCCTTTGGGCCGGCATTATGCTGCTCGGTTCAGCAACCGGCGGAAGCGACCCATTACGCCCATTGGAAAACTTCAGCAGCCAATCCAGTGTAGCAGCCAGCAGTGGCTTTATGATGCAACGCACTGCCGATGTACAACAGTTGCAAGCGCAGCTTAAGCAAGCTGAGCAAGATGGCAAATGGGTGTTATTGGATTTCTATGCGGACTGGTGTGTGTCTTGCAAAGTGATGGAAAAAACCGTGTTTGGCAAAACCGCTGTGCAAGATGCTTTGGCTGATTTCCGCTTACTGCAAGTCGACGTCACCTTAAACACCGCAGAGCAAAAAAAGCTGATGCAAGATCTGCAAATTATGGGGCCGCCAACTTTTATGTTTATTAACCCACAGGGTGATGAACAACGAACACAGCGCATCACTGGCGAAGTGTCGGCGAATGAATTTTTACGCCACTTAAACAGCGCGCTAAAGGATAATTAATGTTGAGTTTAAACTTAGGCCCCTTGGCCATTCCCATGAATTTAGCCCTGCTATATGGGGCGTTTTTTATTGCTTGGCTCAGTGGCTGGCTGATCGGTAAAAAACGCGGTACTAACCCTGAATCTGCCTTATTCAGCATGCTTTTAATTGGTGCTGTAGTGGCTCGCGCAGCCTTTGTGATTCAATACTTTCAGCAGTACGCGGGCAATATTTGGCAAATCATCGATATTCGCGATGGCGGTTTTTTGCTCTTGCCAGGGGTTATCGCGGCAGTCTTAGTGGGAATCTACCAAGCATGGCGTCAAGCACCCCTGCGCATACCCTTGGCCACAGGTGTTGCTATTGGACTGGTCGTGTGGGGCGCTGGCATTTCAGTGCAGAGCGCCTTGCAAAGCAGCCAACAAATACCCGATATTTCAGTGCGCGATATTAACGGTGAGTCCGTGGCGCTACAAGATTTAGCCGGTAAGCCGCTGGTGATTAACTTATGGGCCACTTGGTGTCCACCGTGCCGCCGCGAAATGCCAGTCTTGGCAGCCGCCCAACAAGCCAACCCGCATCTGCGTTTTGTTTTTGTAAACCAAGGAGAAGGGCAAGCCTTAGTCGATAAGTTTTTAGCCCAGCAACAACTCAGCTTAGACAATAATTTACTCGATACCGGAGGACGTCTGGGCCAAGCTGTGGGATCGTTATCTTTACCAACCACATTGTTTTATAGTGCCGATGGACTGTTAAAAAATAATCATTTAGGTGAGCTCTCGCAGGCCAGTTTAGCCCATGCGCTGCGCCACATTAGCCCAAAAGACCAAGAAGTTGAACTAGAGGAACAACCATGACATTAAAGAAAATCTTACCGGCTTTGGCATTACTCAGCCTACCGGTAATGGCTCAAGCTGCCGACTACCCTGCGCCCATTGAAGCAATGCGTGACCGTGGCATAGAAGTACTCGAGCGTTTTGATGCACCCAGTGGCTTAACCGGTTATACCGCGCTCTACAATGGTCGCCCGTTAGCCCTGTATGTCACCGAAGATCAACAGCACGCTCTAATCGGCAGCTTACTTAACGCCGCCGGGGAAGATTTAACTGGTGCTGTGCTAGATGAAAAAGTCAGTCGTCCACAAAGCAAAGTGATGTGGGGCAAGCTTAAAGAAAGCAGTTGGATTGCCGACGGTTCTGACAAAGCTAAAACAATCGTTTACGCTTTTACCGATCCAAACTGCCCCTATTGCAAACGCTTTTGGAACGATGCGCGGCCATGGGTTGATGCTGGAAAAGTACAGATTCGCCATGTCATCGTCGGTACTCTGGGCGAAAGCAGCCAAAAGAAAGCCGCAACATTACTTGCCGCAAAAGATAAAGAGGCTGCACTGAAAGGCAATGAAAGTGGTAAAACACCTGCCAAAGAAGCAAAAACCATCGCAGCCAAGCAACGCAAAGAATTGGATAACAACCAGCAGTTAATGGCCAGCTTAGGCGCCAGCGGTACCCCAGCTATTTTGTACCTTGACTCAACTGGCATGATGCAAATGCATCCAGGTGCGCCGCAGGGCGAACAACTCATTGAGCTGTTCGGCCCACGTCCTTAAGCACTTTTCACAGCTTAAGCAATGTTCACTGTGCGCTATTCACGCGCATGGTGAACACCGTCGGCAATGGCACGGCAACGGGCTAATACGCCTTCCACTGCCTCATCAGCGCTGCTTGCTTGTTCAATCAAATCAACAAAAGCTGACCCCACCACCGCACCATCAGCCAAGCGGGCAATATTGGCGGCATGCTCTGGGGTACGAATGCCAAAACCGATGCACACGGGCAACTCGGTATGGCGACGCATACGTGCCACAGCTTCTTCAATATGCTCCATGGTTGCTGATTTACCACCGGTGACTCCAGCAATAGACACATAGTAAACAAAGCCAGAACTGTTATTGAGCACCGTCGGTAAACGGATATCATCAGTGGTTGGCGTGGTTAAGCGGATAAAGTCTAAACCGGCAGCCTGTGCCGGATCACAGAAGGCATCGTTATGCTCAGGTGGCAAGTCAACAATAATCAAACCATCCACACCAGCAGTCAGAGCATCTTCAATAAAGCGCGGCACACCATAGCGATGGATCGGATTAAAATAACCCATTAACACCACAGGCGTGTGTTGGTTATCTTGGCGAAACTCACTGACCATCTGCAGCGTCTTAGTTAACGTTTGACCATTTTTTAACGAGCGAATATTAGCCAACTGAATCGCCGGGCCATCAGCCATCGGATCGGTAAAAGGCATACCCAGCTCAATCACATCTGCGCCAGCAGCGGGCAAACCTTTAAAAATACGCATCGCGGTGGCGTAATCTGGATCACCGGCAGTGACAAAAGTTACTAGTGCGGCGCGGTTTTGTTTTTTCAACTCGGCAAAACAGTTTTTAATACGGCTCATACTGACTGCTCCTGTGTATCAAGGTGATGCATCACCGTTTGCATATCTTTGTCGCCACGACCGGATAAGTTCACCACCATTAAATGATCTTTAGGCAACTGTGGCGCGCGCTTAAAGACCTCGGCTAATGCATGGGATGACTCCAGCGCCGGGATAATACCTTCCAGCTTGCAGCACAGTTGAAAGGCTGCCATAGCTTCATCATCTTCAATGGAGGTGTATTCCACTCGACCAATATCATGCAGCCACGAGTGCTCAGGACCAATCCCCGGATAATCCAGTCCAGCAGAAATAGAGTGCGCATCAAGAATTTGCCCATCTTCATCTTGTAGCAGGTAAGTGCGGTTACCGTGTAGTACCCCAGGCGAGCCACCTTGCAGGCTTGCCGCATGTTCACCGCTTTTAAGTCCGCGACCGGCGGCTTCAACGCCGATAATTTTTACCGTGTCTTCTTCTAAGAATGGGTGAAATAAACCTAAGGCATTGGAACCACCACCAATACAGGCCACTAGGCTATCGGGTAGACGACCTTCTTGTTCCTGTAACTGGGTGCGAGTTTCTTTCCCAATCACCGCTTGGAAGTCACGCACCATAGCTGGGTAGGGGTGTGGACCTGCCACTGTGCCAATTAAATAATAGGTATCAGCCACATTGGTCACCCAGTCGCGCAAGGCTTCATTCATCGCATCTTTCAGGGTACCGGTACCAGCAACCACTGGGCGTACCTCTGCGCCCAGTAAACGCATGCGAAATACGTTGGCTTCTTGGCGATCGATATCTGTGGTGCCCATATAAATCACACACTGCAAACCAAAGCGGGCTGCCACTGTTGCTGTCGCCACACCGTGCATACCAGCGCCAGTCTCAGCAATAATACGTTTTTTACCCATCCGCCGCGCCAGCAGGATCTGACCAATACAGTTATTAATCTTATGCGCACCGGTGTGATTGAGCTCTTCACGCTTAAGGTATATTTTTGCTCCACCACAGTATTCAGTTAAGCGTTCGGCAAAATACAGTGGGCTGGGACGACCCACATAGTCACGCTGAAAATAAGCCAGCTCTTGTTGAAAAGCAGGATCGTCTTTAGCTTTTTCGTACTCACGGCCTAAATCAAGAATCAATGGCATCAATGTTTCGGCAACATATTGACCGCCAAACTCACCAAATAGACCACGCTTATCGGGACTCTCACTAAATACACTCATTACCCGCTCCACAATTGAATTAGATATATTTCTATACTGTCTAAGTTACCTGATAGCCTTCTTAACGAAAAGCGATATGATTGCAGCAATAGGTTAGGAAAACTCACATGTCTGATTATTTTAACTTGCCGCCACTGAATGCTTTAAAAGCCTTTGAAGCCAGCGCTCGGTTACAAAGCATTAGCTTAGCCGCTAAAGAGTTAAATGTGACCCACGGGGCAGTGAGCCGTCAGGTGAAACAGCTGGAAGAACACTTAACTGTAACCTTGCTGGCGAAACACGGACGTGGCATTAAACTCACAGATGCTGGCTCTGATTTATATGAAGCGAGTCATGCCGCACTCAAGCTTATTCATAATGCCTGTCTGGACATTCGCCAACAAACTCAGCAGGCTCCGTTTGTTTTAGCCTGTCCGGGTAGTTTATTGGCACGCTGGTTAATACCACGCCTTGAGCAATTACAACATGATTTGCCAGACTTACGTTTGCAGGTGATCACCAATACTGGGGATGACAGTAACCTGCAACAATCTGACGCTGATGCTAGTTTGGTGTTTTTAGCTGAGCCTTATCCGGACACTATGCATGCTTACCCCTTAGATCATGAGCGCATTGGTCCGGTATTAAGTCCGTTGTATCAACAAGCTGCCATGCTCCAAACAGCCAGTCCTGCGCAGTTACTCAAGGAGCCCTTATTATTTACCCGTTCACGCCCACAAGCTTGGCCTGAGTGGGCCAAGGCACAGCAGTTGTCGGCTACCGATTTAACTTATGCACAGGGCTTTGAGCATCTTTACTATTTATTAGAAGCCGCAGTAGCTGGTTTAGGGGTGGCCATTGCGCCGGAGCATTTAGTGCGTAGTGATATTGCCAATGGGCGTCTTATTGCGCCTTGGGGCTTTGTTGAAACTTCAGCCAAGCTGGTGCTGCTAACCCGTAAGAACCCGCATGAACAGCGGGCACAGCAGTTAGCCCAATGGCTGGTGGATAACCTTTAGTACACAGACTTATCCACAGAGTAATGCACCACACTTATCAATATTTATGTCGGCCGTACCTCGTGTGTGGCGCTTTTCCCTCAACGGGTCATCCTGACCCAACTCGGGCGCTGCGCCATCCATGGCTACGCTAGCCGCGTCACCCACGAGGTACGTCTTAACCATTGATATGGTTTGCAGCTTTGTAGTACATCTCTTTTTATTCTATAACTCTGAGCTCAATACAACGCAGAGAATAGTTATCCACAAGCGCAGAACTACACCCATATGCAGCATACTGAGTAAGCAATGCTGCAATAGCGCAGGCCATACACATCGTTCAGAAGTGCTTCAGGGTAGGGGTGACAAGCGCAACCATGGATGGTGGAGCGCCGTCGATGAACCCCTAGCCTGAAGTACCACTTGCACAATACTTATCCACAGCTCGATACTCATATTAAGCAAAAATATTACAGGCCAGTCCGATCCGTGTTTCAGCTGATTTATTAGTCCTTGAATAAGCCAAATAGATAGGTCAGATTGGTTCATAGACACTGAGGTTATGCAGCCAAGCTGCTCACTACATGGGCTAACATTCCAAGCCCGCCCATAAATAATCCACTAAAGACAGACAGCAGCGCTTGACAAGAATAGGATAGGGCCGTAACTTTCAAACAGTCGTTTGATTAATATTCTGCATGCGCGCTTTATTGCTGCGCTGCTAAGAGCAGGCCTAGGCAAACTGTATAGGTCAACTTAATAAAAAAGTCTCCAATGTAGAGGTTTAGAGCTATGGCTGAATACAAAGCACCCTTGCGTGATATCCGTTTTGTTCGTGATGAATTGTTAGGGTACCCAGAACACTATGCAAATCTGCCTGGCTGCGAAGATGCCACTCCAGATATGGTCAGCGCGATTCTTGAAGAAGGCGCAAAATTCTGTGAACAGGTTATTGGTCCACTAAACCGTGTGGGCGATACAGAAGGCTGTACTTGGTCTGCTGATGGCGTTACAACACCTACAGGATTTAAAGAAGCTTACCAACAGTATGTTGAAGGCGGTTGGCCAAGTCTGGCTCACGATGCTGAGCATGGCGGCCAAGGTCTACCTGAGTCACTGGGTATTTCTATCAGTGAAATGGTCGGTCAAGCCAACTGGTCATGGGGCATGTACCCAGGCCTTTCCCACGGTGCGATGAACACCTTGCACGCCCACGGTACTGAAGAACAGCAAGCCACCTACCTGACCAAACTGGTATCAGGCGAGTGGACCGGTACCATGTGTTTAACTGAAGCCCACTGCGGTACTGACTTAGGGATGCTGCGCACTAAAGCTGAACCGCAAGAAGACGGCAGCTACAGTATCTCAGGAACGAAAATCTTTATTTCTGCGGGTGAGCATGATCTAGCAGATAACATTGTCCATATTGTAATTGCCCGTATTGCTGGCGCACCCGAAGGTACCAAAGGCATCTCTCTGTTTATCGTACCTAAGTTCCTGCCCAACGCAGAAGGTGGTGTTGGCGAACGTAATGCTGTGCAGTGCGGTTCTATCGAGCACAAGATGGGTATTCACGGCAACGCAACCTGCGTAATAAACTTTGACGGTGCTAAAGGTTTCCTAATTGGCCCAGAGAACAAAGGTCTGAACTGCATGTTCACCTTTATGAACACTGCTCGTATCGGTACTGCACTGCAAGGTTTAGCACACTCCGAAATCGCCTTCCAAGGTGGTATTGAATATGCCCGTGATCGTTTACAAATGCGTTCACTAACAGGCGCTAAGTTCCCTGAAAAAGCAGCTGACCCAATCATCGTGCACCCAGATGTACGTCGCATGTTGCTGACCATCAAAGCACTGACTGAAGGCAACCGCGCCATGCTGTATTACGCAGCACAGCAAGTTGACATTATGCAGCGCAGCACCGATGAAAAAGAACGTGAAGCAGCAGATGGCATGCTGGCGGCACCACGGGCATCCAAGCGCTCGACTTGTTGGGCCGTAAAGTACTAATGACCCAAGGTGAAGCACTCAAAGGCTTTACTAAGGTTGTGCACACTTTCTGCAAAGCCAATGACGAGAATGAAGCCATTCAAGAGTTCGTTAAGCCTCTGGCTGAACTGAACAAAGAGTGGGGCGAGATCACCATGAAAGTGGGGATGGCGGCGATGAAAGATCGCGAAGAAGTCGGCGCGGCATCTGTGGATTACTTGATGTACAGCGGTTATGCCTGCTTGGCCTACTTCTGGGCTGATATCGCTCGCGTAGCTGCTGAGAAGCTAGCTGCAGGTACTGATGAAGAAGCCTTCTACAAAGCGAAGATCCAAACCGCACGTTTCTACTTTGCGCGTTTACTGCCACGTACTCGTACCCACGTTGCTGCAATGCTCTCAGGTGCAGACAACTTAATGGACATGGCTGCAGAAGACTTTGACTTGAGCTACTAAAGCTTAGCCAATAAAGGTTTTCTAAACCCGCTGCATGATATGACCTACCCAGTAGACTCATTTCATACAGCGGGTTTTTTATTCCTACAATAAAAACTAACCAGTCACAAAAAGAGCTTATTAGTTTTAAAAGTTTATTGATGTAGACTCAAGAAACTAACACTTACTTAGCAATATTCAGCCCAATGTTGTGCCGTTCCACAGCCTAATGAGCGTCAAGATAATAAGAAAGAGGAGTGCCCTATGGCCGATTACCAAGCACCTTTACGTGATATGAGTTTTGTACTCAACGAAGTGTTCGAAGCAGGAAAGCTGTGGGCACAACTGCCTGAGTTAGCAGAAACCGTTGATGAAGAAACAGCTAATGCTATTTTAGAAGAAGCTGGCAAAGTTGCCGTAGGTTCAATTGCACCGACCAACCGCAGCGGTGACGAAGAGGGCTGCTCCTGGAATGACGGCGTTGTAACCACACCTAAAGGTTTTATTGAAGCCTACAACACCTATGCCGAAGGCGGCTGGGTTGGTGTCGGTGGTGACCCAAAACTTGGCGGCATGGGCATGCCAAAAATGATCACTGCGCAAATTGAAGAGATGATCAACTCGGCCAACCTGTCATTTGGTTTATACCCCATGCTCACTGCTGGCGCCTGCTTATCCATTCATGCCCACGCCAGTGAAGAATTAAAAGAAAAGTACCTGCCAAAGATGTATGACGGTAGCTGGGCCGGTTCCATGTGCTTAACTGAACCCCATGCTGGGACTGATCTGGGTATTATTCGCACCAAGGCAGAACCACAAGTCGATGGCAGCTATAAAGTTACCGGTACCAAGATTTTCATCACCGGTGGTGAGCATGATTTAACCGAAAACATCATCCACTTAGTTTTAGCTAAGTTGCCTGATGCACCCGCTGGCGCTAAAGGTATTTCGTTATTTTTAGTGCCTAAAATCATGGTTAATGATGACGGCTCTCTCGGTGAAAAAAACAACGTCGCTTGTGGCTCCATTGAACACAAAATGGGCATCAACGGTTCTGCCACCTGTGTCATGAACTTTGATAATGCCACCGGTTACATCATTGATGCGCCGAATAAAGGCTTGGCTGCTATGTTCACCATGATGAACTACGAGCGTCTGGGTGTAGGCATTCAAGGTTTATCCTTGGGTGAGCGCTCCTACCAGAGTGCTATTGAGTACGCTAAAGAGCGTATTCAGAGCCGTGCGCCAAGTGGTGTGGTTGCGCCCGAGCAGCAAGCTGATCCAATTATTGTGCACCCGGATGTGCGCCGTATGCTGCTCACCATGAAAGCTTTAAACGAAGGTGGCCGTGCCTTCTCCAGTTATGTCGCCATGCAACTGGATATCGCTAAGTACAGCGATGATATTGAAGCACAAAAGCGTGGTGCTGAGCTGGTAGCCTTACTCACGCCAATCGCTAAAGCCTTCTTAACCGATGTGGGCTTAGAGTCCACCATTCATGGCCAGCAAGTTTTTGGTGGCCACGGTTATATTCGTGAGTGGGGTCAAGAGCAGTTAATTCGTGATTGCCGGATCACCCAAATTTACGAAGGCACCAATGGCATCCAGTCGTTAGACTTAGCCGGGCGTAAAATTGTTGCCAATGACGGAGTGTTCTACCAGCATTTCTCTGATGAAGTTAAAGCGTTTGTTGCTGCAAACGAAGCAGATTTAGCTGAGTTCACCGCACCACTGAAAGCAGCCATTGAAAATCTGGATGATTTAACCACTTGGTTACTGGCTGAAGCAAAAAACAATGCCAACGAGATTGGTGCAGCTTCAGTGGAATACCTGCATGTATTTGGTTACACCGCTTACGCTTATATGTGGGCCATGATGGCTCGAGCCGCACAGGGTAAAGAGCAAGAAGATTTTTATGCCAGTAAAATGGGCACAGCACGCTTTTTCTTTGCCCGTTTACTGCCACGTATTCAATCCTTAAGCAGTTCCGTTAAAGCTGGAAGCGAGTCCTTGTACTTACTGGATACTGAACAGTTTTAGTACTGCAGGCTGTGCTTACTCGAGCCTCAGGTTGTATCAGTAAAAATGATACAACCGATTATTCACTGACTTTTAATATGCAAACAAGTATAGTACTAATAAGGATGAGCCAAGGAAGACATTAAATTATTTTGGATAAGTAATTAATGCCAAGATGGCAAATAGCAAGGATGTTAGGACACAGTCTGCAAACTGCAAACCCCGCTAAGGCGGGGTTTTTGCTTTTCACCCTACTAAAATCAGTACAGCACCCCAGTCCCACGCAAACCACAATAGCCATGAGGGTTGTGCACTAAGTACTGCTGATGCATGGCTTCTGCATAATAAAAAACCGGTGCCAAAGCAATCTCTGTAGTGATTTCAGCTCGACCTGCTGCAGCTAAACGTGCTTGATAATGTTCACAACTGGTCTGTGCTTGTTGCAACTGTTGTTGATCCATACAATAAATTGCTGAGCGATACTGACTACCAATATCATTGCCTTGACGCATCCCTTGAGTCGGATCATGGGATTGCCAAAAAACCTCTAATAAATCAGCAAAACTAATCTGCGCAGGATCAAATACCACTAATACTGCCTCAGTGTGTCCGCTCAAACCACTGCAGACCTCCTCATAGCTGGGCTTTACCGTATTACCACCGGCGTAACCGACTGCCGTAACATACACCCCAGGTTGTTGCCAAAAACGCCGCTCCGCTCCCCAAAAGCAACCCATAGCAAATAATGCATATTCACACGCCGCTGGAAAGGGCGGGTAGATAGAGTGCTGGGTTAACGGATGTTGAGCAGTGGCATTATTATCTGCTGCAGTAACAAATAGTTTATGATCAATCACAAGATTTTCCATACTTAGCCCTCGCACTAATATGTTTAAAATACGTCATGCGTTAAACTAACACCTTAAACAAATCTATTGTCATAACCGATGTAAATGAGGCGTGCTCCACACAGCCTATCCTCTGTTTCGTGCCTTTTGTGGGCAAATTTGCGATAATAGTTTATTAATTTCTAATGGACGCTAATATGACTGCTCTGAAAAATGATCGTTTTCTCCGCGCCCTGCTTAAACAGCCGGTTGATGTTACCCCTGTATGGATGATGCGTCAGGCGGGTCGCTACTTACCTGAGTATAGAGCCAGCCGCGCACGTGCAGGTGGTTTTATGGATTTATGCATGAACGCTGAGATGGCTTGTGAAGTGACTTTGCAGCCGCTGGAACGTTACCCATTGGATGCTGCGATTCTTTTTTCAGATATTTTGACTATTCCCGATGCCATGGGTTTAGGTTTGTATTTTGAAACCGGTGAAGGCCCACGCTTTAGAAAAGTTGTCGATACTGCAGAGGCCATTGATGCGTTGCCCATTCCTGATCCTGAAAAAGATCTTGGTTATGTAATGAATGCTGTGCGCACCATTCGCAAAGAATTAAACGGTCGCGTACCTTTGATTGGTTTTGCTGGCAGCCCTTGGACCTTAGCCACTTACATGGTTGAAGGGGGGTCTTCCAAAGACTTCCGAAAAAGCAAAGCGTTACTCTACGATGATCCACAAGCCATGCACGTATTGCTGGATAAACTTGCCCAATCAGTTACCAGTTACCTTAATGCGCAAATTCTAGCAGGTGCTCAGGCAGTACAGATTTTTGATAGCTGGGGCGGTAGCTTATCCACAGCCGCTTACCACGAGTTCTCGTTGTCTTATATGCAAAAAATTGTTGACGGTTTAATCCGTGAACATGAAGGACGCCGAGTTCCAGTGATTCTTTTCACTAAAGGCGGCGGCTTATGGCTTGAATCCATGGCTGACACTGGTGTTGAAGGCCTAGGTTTAGACTGGACCTGTGAAATGGGTGTTGCCCGCCAACGTGTGGGTGACAAAGTTGCCTTACAAGGCAATATGGATCCAACAGTTCTTTACGCCAACCCTGCTGCGATTGAAACAGAAGTGGGTCGCATCTTAGAAAGCTACGGTAAAGGCTCAGGTCATATCTTTAACCTCGGTCACGGCATCACCCCTGAGGTGAAGCCTGAGAATGCTGGCGCATTTATCAATGCGGTACATGATCTCTCAGCAAAATATCACCAAGGTTAATGCCATAACCTGCATGTCATTAAGGCCGCTTTTGCGGCCTTAATTATATCTGACCGGCACTGCTTAGCCGAAACAGCTTGCCAATACCCCCCTTAACACCACCCCAACCATACCCTCCCTCAGATTGCCCGTTACAAAACCGCTGCCACAGTAAAAACTGCAATATAACTGCTACTGTCTATGCTATTACTCACTTGTATGGCACAACATATGGCTTACTGCATGGTCTTATAAATACGCAGCAGCACACATGTATGACAGGATATTTTATGCAATTGACTCAGTCTTTGATTTTGGATCCTCTAACCGGGTGGCTTAACGGCGCAAAGCATCTACCATCGCAAAACTTCAATGCCCGACCCTCTACTGAAATCTCCTTGTTGGTTATCCACAATATCAGTTTACCGCCAGGCCAATTTGGCACAGGAATGGTTGAAGCATTATTCACCAACCAACTGCCAGTGGCTGCACACCCTTACTTTGCTGGTATCGCCCAGCTAAAAGTTTCCGCGCATTTTTTTATCCAGCGTGATGGGGCTATAACTCAGTTTGTCAGTTGCTTAGATCGAGCTTGGCATGCCGGTGTGTCGAACTTTGAAGGTCGGGAAGCCTGCAATGATTATTCCCTAGGGATCGAACTGGAAGGAGAAGATAACTTGGCTTATAGCGAAGCGCAGTACCGAAGTCTCAACCAGTTGGTCAATGAGCTGATTAAGCACTACCCAATGATTACTGCCGAGCGCATTTGTGGGCACAGTGATATTGCCCCTGAGCGTAAAACCGACCCTGGCCCAGCATTTAACTGGCAGCGTTTACAGGCTAAACACCCTGGAGAAATAGCATGAGCTTTCTGGTTCTGATTTTAACCATACTATTTGAAAAACTATCCAACTGGCGCCAAGCAATCCAGAAGGATCAGTGGTGGTATAAGCAGCTGAAGCGCTGTAGCAGGCTATTACCTCGCCAACCCACTCTGGCATTTATCTTCGCCATCGGCTTACCTCTCTTAGGCTTAGCATTGCTGTTGGCTGCTTTAAAATCAGTTGTATATGGCCTGCTATTGATTCCAGTCCACCTACTGATCCTAATCTACAGTCTGGGTCGGGGCGATCTGCGCGCCGCTCTAGGGCCATTTAGGGACGCCTGGCGCAGGCAAGACACCCATGCGGCAAATCTGGCAGCGCAGCGTGACTTACTGATCCAATCTGAAGAACCTGTGGGTCTATTACAAGCGGTACAAGGTCATTTACTTTGGCAAGGCTTCCAAGGTTTTTTCGCCGTGATCTTTTTCTACATTATTGCTGGCCCGCTGGCTGCACTGAGTTATCGCTTACTGGTCCTAACCTCTGAACAAGTTCAATGGCCGCAAGCGGCTGGATTAACCACCCGTTTGCTGCATATTTTAGACTGGCTACCAGTGCGTTTACTGAGCATTAGCTTTGCCTTAATCGGTAATTTCATCACCGTCAATAGAGCCTTAATGTCGGACTTATTGTGCATCACCGAACCTGCTAACAACCTGATCAGCAAAACAGGACGTGCTGCGGTAGAGGCTGAAAATGACGCTTTAGGTGAAAAGGGCACCGCAACTTTAGACAATATCTGGCTGCTTTTAGTCCGTTCGGCTGTACTTTGGTTTGCTGGTATTGCGCTTTGGACCTTGTTTTTATAGGTGTTATTGAGCGTTTTATTGCTGTTAAACCCTGTGGAGAACTCAAGCTGGACTCGGTGCAACAAGCTGTGGATAACTCTGTTGAAAAGCCAGCTGTGGATAACTGAGCTACTTATCCACAGCTTACCGACTTCAAGTGCACACCTAGAGCACCTCTTCAACACAACCTACAAAACCGTCTAACTAATTGATTTTAAAGAAATTAATCTGGTTATCAACAGAAAATCAGCGCAGTAGTAATAACAACAGTAATAAGCTTTATATATTCATTCTTAATTTATATTATCTCTCACCAGCCAATAAAAAATTCTGAAAAAAGAGCGGTAAAACAGAAACTAATAAACAAATGCGCTAGATAATTGACCAAAGGCTCAGCATTCACTAGAATTGTCGGTCTATTTAACGGGGACCACTTCGGGCCCCCATTCGCCCAAGAAGTCACCAGGTAAAGAATTATGAAACGTACTTTTCAACCCAGCACACTCAAACGCGCTCGTAACCACGGTTTCCGTGCACGTATGGCAACCAAAGGCGGTCGCGCTGTCATTCAGCGTCGTCGTGCCAAAGGCCGTAAGCGTCTGAGCGCATAATCCAAGCGAGCACAGCATGAATCTGGGCTTTGGCCGAGAAAAGCGTCTGCTGACACCTCAGCAGTTTAAAGCTGTCTTTGATTCTGCAAGCTACAAAGTACCAAGCAAAAATGTCTTGTTACTTGCTCGTGATAACCAACTCGAACATCCACGTCTCGGGTTGGTTATAGGTAAAAAAAGCGTGAAACTTGCTGTTGAGCGCAATCGAATCAAACGTCAAATACGAGAATCTTTTCGTCACAGCCAAAATACTTTGCTTGGCGTAGATGTCGTAATTGTCGCCCGTAGGGGGATTGCTGACTTGTCTAATATTGAGCTTCGAAATCAGTTCGATAAAATGTGGAAACGTTTGGCGCGCCAACGTTTAACTGCAACACAAGCAGCTAAAACCAACTCAACAGGGCAAACCAATGCGTAAATTGGTTATTTTGCCAATCAAGTTTTATCGTTATGCAATCAGTCCTATGATGGCAAGTCATTGTCGTTTTTATCCAAGTTGTTCAGTCTATGCCATTGAAGCAATTGAACAGCATGGAGCACTTCGAGGTGGCTGGTTAGCAACTCGACGACTTGGACGTTGTCACCCTTGGAATGCGGGCGGTTTTGATCCCGTACCACCTCCTTCCTGTTCATCTTCTACGGCCGAGTAACTATGGATATCCAACGTACCATCCTGCTCGTTGCCTTAGCTGTTGTGTCTTATATGATGGTTCTTCAGTGGAACCAAGACTACGGCCAGGCACCAGTAACAGCTGCAACCACGCAATCAAGTTCAGTGAATCAACAGGCTTCAAGCAATGACTTAAGCATTCCTAACCCAGTGCAAGCCGCAAGTAATGATGACTTGCCGGTAGCAGTGAATGAACTTGCTCAAGATCCGACGTTAAGCCAGCAAGTGGTTAGCAATGATTTAATTTACGTAGAAACTGATGTTTTGCAGTTGGCTATTGATCCCAATGGCGGTGATATTGTTGAGTTAAAACTCAGCCAGTACCCACGTAATGCAGCAAACCCTGATATTCCATTGCAATTACTTGAAAATAGCAATGAACGTATTTATGTAGCGCAAAGTGGTTTAGTCGGCGCCGATGGCCCAGATGCACGCCCAAGTGGCCGTCCGCTATACAGCGTTACGCAGAAAAATTTCACTTTGCCAGACGGTCAAGACCTGCTTAATGTTGATCTGTCTTTTCAGGAAGACGACGTCACTTACACCAAACGCTATACTTTTCACCGTGGTTTAAACTTAGAGTGCTCAGAGCGTGAAATCAGTCAGCGTAAGCTTGAGTGCATTAACGACGAAGCCTACCAAGTTAACCTAACCTATCTTGTAGATAACCAAAGCGATCAAGAGTGGACAGGTAATTTATTTGCTCAAATTAAACGCGATGGGCAAGGGGATCCTTCATCGACCACGGCCACAGGTACTGCAACTTACTTAGGTGCGGCGCTGTGGACACCAGATGAGCCTTACAAAAAGCTCTCCATGGGTAAAATGGATGACAATAACTTCAATCAAGCGGTGCATGGTGGTTGGGTCGCTTGGCTGCAACACTACTTTTTAACCGCATGGGTGGCTGATTATGAGCAGAACAATCAAGTCACTACCCGTAAAGACAGCTCAGGTAACTATATTATTGGTTATACCAGCCCAGCAATGAGTGTTGCGCCGGGCGGAAATACCCAAGCAACAGCAACTTTGTATGCTGGACCTAAACTACAAAGCCATCTAAAACAGTTGTCACCGGGTTTAGAACTCACCGTTGACTATGGTTTTCTCTGGTTTATTGCTCAACCTATTTTCTGGTTACTCAGTCTTATCCACAGCTTCTTAGGAAACTGGGGCTGGTCAATTATTTTCTTGACCCTGTTAATTAAACTGGCGTTTTTCCCATTATCCGCAGCCAGCTATAGATCTATGGCGCGTATGCGTGCCGTTGCTCCGCAAATGACAGCATTGAAAGAGCAGTATGCTGATGACCGTCAAAAACTGTCACAAGGCATGATGGAGCTGTATAAAAAAGAGAAGATTAACCCCTTAGGTGGTTGTTTACCGATTCTGGTCCAGATGCCAGTGTTTCTATCTTTGTATTGGGTATTACTAGAAAGTGTGGAGTTGCGCCAAGCGCCTTGGATGTTATGGATTACCGACTTATCCAGTAAAGACCCATACTTTATTCTGCCAATCATCATGGGCTTAAGTATGTTTGTACAACAACGACTTAACCCAACACCACCGGACCCAATGCAAGCTAAAGTTATGAAGCTGTTGCCGATTATCTTTACTTTCTTCTTCCTCTGGTTCCCGGCTGGTCTGGTACTGTACTGGGTGGTTAACAACCTCCTGTCCATTGCACAACAATGGTACATTACCCGCAAGATTGAAAAATCAATGGCGACAACTAACCGAAGTTAGTGGAACCAACCGAGTTCACAGCGCCCCTTAATAGGGGCGTTGTGCTTTCTGATTAGAGTTGAGGGAAATAGTATGCCTATGTCGCGCGACACCATTGCCGCTATTGCTACTGCACAAGGTCGCGGCGGGGTAGGGATTGTTCGAGTTTCGGGATTACTCGCCAAACATATTGCCGAGCACATAACAGGCCGCCAATTAAAACCTCGCTACGCCCATTACGGTTCTTTTTATACCGATGAGCAACAAGCCATTGATCAAGGTTTAGCGCTGTATTTTGCGGGGCCAAATTCCTTTACCGGTGAAGATGTTTTAGAGCTGCAAGGCCATGGCGGTCCAGTGGTATTGGATATGCTATTACAACGTTGCGTAGATTTAGGTGCACGCTTAGCCCGTCCTGGTGAGTTTAGTGAGCGTGCATTTTTAAACGATAAACTCGACTTAGCCCAAGCTGAGGCCATTGCTGATCTGATTGAAGCCAGTTCAGCACAAGCAGCACGTAACGCGTTGCGCTCTTTGCAGGGGGTATTTTCGCAGCGAGTTAATGCACTTACCGAGCAACTTATTGCCTTACGCATTTATGTGGAAGCCGCGATAGACTTCCCTGAAGAGGAAATCGACTTCTTGGCCGATGGGCATATTTTAAAGTTACTCACAGATGTGCAAGCTGAGCTTAAAGAAGTGGTGCGTGAAGCAGGACAAGGTGCTTTATTGCGCGACGGTATGAGTGTGGTGATTGCTGGGCGTCCCAATGCCGGTAAATCCAGTTTGCTCAATAGCCTTGCCGGTTATGAAGCCGCCATTGTCACTGATATTGAAGGTACCACGCGGGATACATTGCGCGAGCATATCCACATTGATGGCATGCCGTTACATATAACTGACACCGCAGGTTTACGCGACACTGCTGATCAAGTTGAAAAGATCGGGGTGGAACGGGCCTTAAAAGCTATTAATGAAGCAGATCGTATTTTGCTGGTGGTGGATGCCAGCTCCACTGAGTCCAATGATCCTTTTGCCTTGTGGCCGGAGTTTCTCGATAGCACTCCACACCCAGAAAAAGTGACTTTGATTCGCAATAAAGTTGATCTGTCCGGTGAGCCGGTAGAGATGCACAGCAATGCTGATGGTCATGTCACCATTAATCTTTGTGCCCGCAACGGTGATGGAGTGGAGTTGCTGCGCGAACACTTAAAAAGCTGCATGGGTTACAGTCAAACTGCTGAAAGCAGTTTCAGTGCCCGTCGCCGTCATTTGGATGCGCTGAGACAAGCAGAGCAGTATTTGCACAACGGTTATCAACAGCTCACCCAAGCCAGTGCCGGTGAGTTACTGGCCGAAGACTTGCGTATGGCGCAGCACGCATTGGGTGAAATTACCGGTGAGTTTACTGCCGACGATCTTTTAGGACGTATATTTTCCAGCTTTTGCATCGGCAAATAAGTCTACTAAGACAGCAAACAACGTTGCTAGCTCAGCTTATTACTGTCTGCATGGAGCTGTGGATAACTTTTAAGGGTAAAGTTTTATGGGCTGCACTGAATGTATTCAGTGCAGCTTTTTTGTTTTAAGTCAGAGCTTAGAAAAAGCCACCACTCAGAACCCCTGCAAAAGATAGCCTAGTATTTTTATTTAAAGTACTGACACAGGTAGCAGTGGCTTGAGCTTCGGGCCTTGGCTGATGCGGACTTTGAGTAAAAGATAAACCCAGTGGTTGTGATGTTTTACCCCAAGATAAGACTTGTATGGCGGCTCACTGCACTGCTGTGGATAAATCTGTGTATAAAACTGTGGGTAAGTTGTTGCTTGATCGTTTGTGTCTAGGTTAAATAGGACATTTAAAAAACAAAAAAAGTGATTGTTTCCAGCGCCAGCCAGAGATAGCTGAAGACTGGGTAGCAAAAAAGAGCGGGGTAGTCTGCAGCTCAAAATGATGAGTATTCAAACCAGTCGCTGTGGATAAGTAGTTATCCACAGCTATTAGCTGTAGTTAAAGCCTAAGGATACTAAGGGCGCTTGCTAATAGAAGAGTTATCCACAGCGCTGTGCAGTGCAGTTAATGGCAGCTGCTTGATTTTAAACTCAGCTTAAGTACTTAATTTAGGGAGAGACTTCTCCTGACCCTAATTTAATTTTTGTTGGCTGTAATACGCAGCAATATCAGCAATATCCTGATCACTTAAATTGGTTGCTTGTGGCGTCATCATTGCAGTCATACCACCAGTACGCTCACCAGCACGATAGGCTTTTAGCGAGCTTTCTAAGTAAGCTGCCCACTGGCCAGCAAGGTGCGGGTAAATATTGGCTGCTGACTTACCATCAATGCCATGACAAGCTGCACATAAGGTTATTTTTTCCGCACCAGCGGCTGCATCACCCTCTGCGTTAGCCAAAGTAGGCTGCATTGCAACGGCAAGCAAAGCTGCTGCGAGCGTGCCAGGAATCCATTTAATTAGCATATTGCTTTCCTCTGAAAAGGGATTGTGTTGCGCATAGACTACTGAGAAAAGTCATATTGATAGCAACGACAGAAAAAAACCAGTATTGCTTGCATTAATATTCTCTAGTGGCATTTAATGTGTGTATGCACAACATCTAAAAAGCACTCAGCTTAAGCTCAATTGCAGCAAAAAATTACGGATAAATAAAGCGCAGTAAGCCTAAGCAGTAGAATATGACGCTACTGTCACCTGCCCATCACCGTAATCTATCTCGGGAGATCGGCAGTCACCGTCGATGAGGAGATAACCATGGGAATGTGGAAGCTTAAGCGCAGAGATTTCCTGAAAGGGGTCGGTCTTACAGGTACTGGGGTTATGCTCAGTGGTAATGCTTGGTCACTCAACCGCTTAGAACCTGTTGGTGATACCTTGGCAACTGAATACCCCTACCGTGACTGGGAAGACCTGTATCGCAACGAGTGGGCGTGGGACAAAGTTGGCCATGCGGCACACTGCATTAACTGTATGGGTAACTGTGGTTGGGATGTGTACGTCAAAGACGGCATTGTGGTTCGCGAAGAACAAATTGCCAAGTACCCACAGATTCATGAAAATATTCCCGATGCCAACCCCCGTGGCTGTAATAAAGGTGCCATCCACTCCACCTCAATGTATGAAGCTGACCGTATACGCTTCCCATTAAAGCGCGCTGGTGAGCGTGGTGAAGGTAAGTGGCAGCGTATTTCTTGGGATCAAGCCACAGAAGAAGTGGCTGATAAAATCATCGATATTTTTGTTAAGCACGGCCCAGGCAAGCTGAAAACTCACCAAGGTTCAGGTAACCAGTCCATGGTTCGCCAAGCAGGTCCTGCACGCTTTGCTGCGCTAGTGGGCGGTATCCAGTTGGATGGCTTTACCGTGGTTGGCGACTTATTAACCGGTGCTCATTTAGCCTACGGCAATCCGCTAGAAAGCTTCACCTCGGATGCTTGGTTTGATGCTGACTATATTATGCTCGGTATGATCAACCCAAACGCCACCCGTATTCCTGATGCGCACTATATTTGGGAAGCTAAATATAACGGCGCGCGCATTACCAGTAGTGCACCGGACTATAACCCCAGCTCAATTCACGCCGATCTGTGGATGCCGATTAATCAAGGCACTGACCCCTTCTTAGCCATGTCATTTGTTAACGTGATTATTGAAGAGGGTTTGTTCAAGCCGGAGTTTATGAAAGAGCAAACGGACTTGCCGATGCTGGTGCGCATGGACACTGGTAAGTTGTTACGCGAATCAGATCGAGTCGAAGGCGGCTCTGATGAAGTGTTTTACCACTGGGATCTGAACACTAATAAAGCAGTAAAAGCCAAAGGCTCCATGGGCGATGATGACAAGACCCTGAAGCTCGGCGATGTTGATCCGGCCCTTGAAGGCACTTTTACGCTGGAGGATGGCACCAAGGTCACCACTGTATTTGAGCAAGTTAAACAAGAAGCAGCTAAATTTACCCCAGAAAAAACTCAAGAACACACCAACGTACATCCGGACATTGTGCGTCAGGAAGCACGTCATCTAGCCAAAGCTAAAAAAGCCATTATTATGCTGGGCTATATCACCTCCAGTTACTCCAACTGTTTATACACCTGCTGGGGGTATGCGCTGACTTTAGCCTTGACTGGTCATGGTGGTCGTACCGGTGGACTGGATACTTCTTGGGTGGTGTGGAATCACCCGCGCTGGTCTGAGCTGGCAGGTTTTGAAGGCAAGAAATCAGCCCGCCTAGAAGCCGGTGGCTTAGGTGAGTTTCTGCGTGGCGGTATGATGGAAGGTGCGCGTAAACAGTTTGATAATAAAAAACTGAAAGAGCGTGTTGGCTTCGATCTTGATGAGATGGAAGCCATGATGAATGAGTCGGTTGAGAAAGGCTGGATGCCCTATCATGGTGAAATCAAAGGGATGATTTCCATCGCCGATAACACCTTCCGTCGTAATAAAATGTCGGAAAAATACCGCGAAGAGCATTTACGCCAAGCTGAAGAGTTGTATGTAAACATTAACGTGCGCATGGACTCCACCGCTGAGTGGGCAGACTATATTCTGCCAGCAGCCAGCCACTACGAAGCTTGGGATATTCGAACTCAAGGTTATCACCGCTTTGCCAACGTCTTTACCCGTCCGGTTGAACCAATCGGTGAGTCTAAGCCGGATTGGGAAATCATGGCGCTGCTGACTAAAAAGATTCAAGAACGTGCGATTGAGCGCGGCATTGGTCCAATCCAAGATGGTGACGTGACCCGTGATCTACACACCATTCATGATGATTTTACCCGCAATGGCACCCTAAATACTGACTATGATGTGCTGAAACATATCATTGAAGACTCACCAGAGTTTGGTGGCGTGACCATTGAAGAAGCTGCAGAAAAAGGCTTTATCACCATGAATGAACATGCGGGTCTCAATCAGCCGTTAAAGCCGGATGAAGGTTACAACCCGTTCACGGCACAAACTGATGGTAAAAACCCTTATGAAACTTTGACCGGTCGTATTACTTTCTTTTGCGACCACCCATGGTTTGAGAAGCTCAAGTCCACTGTGCCCACCGCACGTTTACACGCAGGACCTGCGGCATCGAATTACCCATTGAAGTTTTACTCGCCGCACTCACGCTGGGGTATCCACTCCAACTGGCGCAGTAATAAGTACTTGCTGCGTTTACAGCGTGGTGAACCCAATATCTATATCAACCCAAAATTGGCGGCGCAAAAAGGCATCAAGGACGGCGATACTGTGCGCTTGTTTAATGCCAACGGTGATTTCTTTGCCCAAGCCAAGTTCTACCCAAGTATTCCGGAAGACTCCATCATGATGGAGCACGGTTGGGAGCCGCATCAGTACATTAAACGTAGAAATATGAACATGTCGCACGCAGTATTCTTGCAACCACTGGAGCTTGTCGGTAACTGGGGGCACTTGAAGTTCATTTACGCGAAGTGGAACGCCAACCAGCATATTCATGAATCGAGTTACGACATTGAGCTGGCTAAAGCAGAAGACATCAACGATCCAAGAGCCGTTTAAGAGGGTCTCATTATGACAACTAAACGCCAACTCAGTATGGTTTTAGATTTAAACAAATGCATTGGTTGCCAAACCTGTACAGCCGCTTGTAAGTTGATGTGGACTAACCGGAACGGCCGTGAGTTTATGTATTGGAATAACGTGGAAACTCAGCCAGGTCTTGGCTATCCACGGGATTACGAGAATATGGGCGGAGGTTTTGATGCCAATGGTGCCTTGCGCTTAGGTAAGCAGCCCAGCCAAGAGGACTACGGTATTCCATGGGAGTACAACTACGAAGAAGCCTTAATGACCGGCACCGACCCCTGGTTGCGCCCGCACGTTAAACCGACTTGGGGTGCCAACTGGGATGAAGACGAAGGTGAGGGCGACTACCCAAACAGTTACTATTTTTACTTGCCACGCTTATGTAATCACTGTGCTAATCCAGCTTGTTTAGCGGCCTGCACCCGTAATGCGATTTATAAGCGCCAAGAAGACGGCATTGTGTTGGTTGACCAAGAACGCTGCCGTGGTTATCGCTATTGCGTGAATGCTTGCCCGTACAAAAAAATCTACTTTAATGAGCAGATTTCCAAGTCCGAGAAGTGCATTTTCTGCTACCCACGGATTGAGAAAGGTTTACCCACCGCCTGTGCACAACAATGTGTGGGACGGATCCGTTGGATTGGCTACCGCGATGATGAAGCAGGTCCAATTCATTTGCTCGTCGAAAAATACAAAGTTGCTTTGCCCTTGCATGCGGAGTGGGGCACAGAACCTAATGTGTTCTATATACCGCCCACTTCACCGCCTAAGTTTGGCCCTAATGGCGAAGAGTTGGATGAGCCAAGGATTCCGCTCGCCTATCTGGAAAGTCTGTTTGGTCCGCGGGTCAGTGAAGTATTCGATACTTTAGCCCAAGCCCGTCAGGATAAAGCTGATGGAAAAGACAATGAACTGATGGATACCTTGATTGGCTTTAAACATTCTGAAATGTTCAAGTTGAGCTAAGACAGGGAAATATATATGACAAAGTCGTTCAGTTTTCAGCATGAGCTTATATGTGCGCAAGCACGGGAAACCATTTACCGTTTAGCTGCGGTTGCTTTTGGCTATCCACTCGAAGAAACCTTGACTGCATTACAAGAAGGTCGTCTGCAAGCTGTATTCAGCGATGCTTGGCAAACACTTGATGGTCAACCTTGGCCTGAACTTGAAGTCAGCGCCAGCCTGCGAGATTTGGAAGTGGGTTATATGGCGACTTTTATCCACGGTAGACGGGGTAAGCCACGGGTACCTTTGGTAGCGAGCGCCTATCCAGACTTGATTGGTGGGCAAACGCCAGGTGCGTTTTTACTTAACGTGCAAGCGTTTTACACTCACTTTGGCTTAAAAGCTGCAGTTGAAGATGAAGGTTTACAGGATGAGCCTGATCATTTAGTGGCGATGTTGGAGTTTTGTGCATTGCTTTGCTACTTGGAAAGGCAAGCACTGGAGCAGGGGAAAGATGCAGCAGCGTATCGCCGCGCACAACGGGATTTTTTAGTGCGCTATCTAATTCCGTTGTTGCAAACCATGCGCAATGCCTATGCAAAGGAAAGTCAATTGGGTTTAGACCCAAACCTTGAGCATCTACTGAAGGTATTACCCGACTGGGCTGTGCGCCAACAACTCGACTTAGAAGCTCTTGTTGGTACTTATGCAAAAGAGTCCACACTCATAGCAACATCAGACTCAAGAGCTCAGTCCATGTGGGACTGACTGCGCCCTTATTAAGCGAGGAATCATGCCATGAATCTGCGTTACTTTTTAAAAGGCTCCTTTACCCTAGCACTTGCGCTGCTCACGGTAAGTGCATGGGCTGATAATGATGAGCTTAACCCCAATATCCTTGAGGTGAAACCTGGTGATACGGTTAAGGTTTCACGTATTCCTGATAATATCTTTTTACGTACGAAAAATAATCCTGCTGAAACTATCTGGGATCGTATACCCACCTACCGCAGTCATTTACTGGTCGCACCACCAGTGCATCAGTCAGTTAACTTGCGTTTTGCAGAGGGCGCAACTGAGGGTAAACATATTTACTTCCAAGTCGCTCGCAACAGTGATCGTTTTTACATTCGTTTGCGCTGGAAAGATGCCACTGAAAACCGCAGCACTACCGTGGATAAGTTCACTGACGGCGTTGCTGTACAGTACGCACTCCAAGGTGAAGACACCTCATATATGATGGGCACTGGTGCTGATAAGCCAGTGAATATTTGGTACTGGGCAGCTGATCAGGATAAGGTTGAAAATTTAGCTGCGGGTGGTTTTGGTAGCACCACTTTATTAGAGCAGCAAACAGTAACTGGGGCGTCAGTTTATATGCCGCAAAGCGTTGCGCAAAATAATGAGTGGCAGGTGGTCATGTCCCGTCCGTTTAAAACCGGCGATAAGTACGATGTGAGCTTTGAGCGTGATACTGTGCCCATGGCCTTTGCTGTGTGGCAAGGTAACGACAAAGAGCGCGACGGTAATAAGCGCATTACCCATACTTGGATTCTGCTAGACGCGAGTTTAGACGATACAAGCAAAAAGTAAGGACCTCTTTATGACGGTTTCCCATTTTCCGCCGCGTGATCCTTTGGCTTTAGTGGCAGTGGATTGCGGTCGGGGACACTCCTGCCAATTCTGTCCCGAAGAAGAGCAGTGCACCCTAGATAAAAGCCAACACGAAAAACGTTTGGTTGAATCTCGTCTCGCCGATATTGGTCAGATCATTATGGTGATGGCTAATAAAGGTGGCGTGGGTAAAAGCACTGTCTCGGCTAATCTGGCTGTAGGCTTAGCCGCTAAAGGTTATCGCGTTGGGGTAGCTGATGCGGATATTCATGGACCTAACCAAAGCCGTTTTTTTGGTTTTGTTGGTGAACGTATCCGCCTAAGTAAACAAGGGTTGCCGCCTAAAGCATTTACCCACCCAGATTTAGCGCATCCGCTGCAAGTGGGCTCATTAGCTTTTATGATGCAAAGCGATGACACCCCCATTGTTTGGCGTGACTCCTACAAGCATGATTTCATGCACCACTTAATGGGTTCATTTGATTGGGGGCCGCTGGATTTTCTAGTGATTGATATGCCTCCCGGTACCGGTAATGAGCTGATTACTTTGGCTGATATGTTGGAAGGCCATGATGTCGCTGCACTATTGGCGACAACCCCGCAAGAAGTAGCCCTGATGGACAGCATCAAAGCGGTGCGATTTTGCCAAGAACGCCAGTTACCCATGATTGGGGTGGTGGAAAATATGGCTGGGGTTACTTGCCCGCATTGCACAGAGCACTTCCATGTATTTCCACGGGCACACCTTGCAGAAGCGCTCGCCGCAGCAGATGTACAATCTGTAGCACAGATTCCACTGTCCTTAGCTTTATCGACAGCATCGGACAGCGGTGTTCCAGTTATTTTAACTGAACCCAATGGCCCTGAAGCGCAAGCCTTTGCACCCATGGTTCAAGCCTGTATTGAGCATGCTCAAACAGTGTTTGCCGAAGCGGCAAAGCATTCTTTACGGCATATGACTCAGGCGCAATTACCTGAGTCGGAGCTTGAGCAAGCGCTAAGCCAAGTCCCTGTAGAAGAGCAAGAGGCTTTGCGTCAACAGTTGCAAGCGCTGTTGGGTGGCTCGAATCCATCTAGGCCATAAAAACAGTCTGTCATACTTTATTATTCACCCAGTCATTTCACTCTCCTCTTACGTGAGTCTATTGCTATGAGCGAAACACCTTCCCCCAGCCGTCGTCGATTTTTTAGCAAATTGCTCAACACTGATAGTGATGCACCAAACCGTGCAGTCTGGCATCGAGTGCCAGAAGTAGGCGCCGGTGATGGTGATGTTTTATGGTCAGGGTTAGTAGTAGGCAACACCTTAATGGTGGTTGGCGATGAAGGCATGGTGTTGCGTTATAACGGTGAAGCCGATAGTAATGGCCGCTTCTGGCAACCTATGGAGGTGCCCAACCAACTGCCTTTGCATGGCATTTGGGGCCTGAGCGAGGACAAGATTTTTGCTGTGGGCTGGATGGGCGCACTTTTACACTACGACGGCAGTCAATGGAGCAGTTTGCGTGGAGGGGTGATTGACCCGCGCACTAAGCGCTTTGCCGCCTGTGAGGAAAACACACCGCTATTTGCCATTGATGGCAATCGCCAAGGACAGGCCTGGGCAGTCGGTGATGATGGGGTGATTCTGCATTTTGATGGACAAAATTGGCAGCGCGAACCCAGTGGCACCGAAATCAATCTCCGTGCGGTACTCTGTGCGCCAGATAATAAAGTCTACGCCGCTGGCGCTGAAGGCACTGTCTTAATGCGCAATGAAGAAGGCCTGTGGATAAGTCTAGAGTGCCCATTGAGTTCCGGCTTTCATGCCTTGCTAATGATGGATGATGGCAGCTTATTAATCGGTGGTGGTCGTTACTTTGTTGATAAAGGGGGCTTCCGTGGTGAACTGGTCCTGTATAAAGATGGCGTCTTTAAAGCGTTAAACTTTAATGAAGAAATGCCACGTCTGCGTGCCCTAAAAAGTTACAAAGAGGGTGTGCTGATTGTTGGTGACCAAGGTCATCTGTATTACTTAAATAACTGGCGTATCGATAAACTGGAAAGCAATTGTCGCCATGATCTAATGGATATCATTGTGTTATCCACAGGCGAAGCTTTGGTGGTGGGTGACTATGGCACGGTAATGACTGCAGCCGATGACTTTACCCAAGCCCTAGCACTACCTCCGCAAGCGGCTGCTAGAAGTCCTTGGGAGATTATGCCATCGCCCAGTAAAAAACAGCTCTGGGATATTACCGAGGGCGCTGATGGGCACTGTTACGCCTGCGGTGAAGCCGGTACTGTGCTGCGCTTAGACGGTGACACTTGGCAACAGTTACCGCCACCCAGTGATCTAACTGTGCATTGTGTCTGGGACAGTGGCAGTGGTTTATTTGCGGCAGGCCAGCTGGGTAAAATTTTTCGCTTTGATGGTGAGCAGTGGTCGCTGCATTATGATTTGCACTTAGACCTAACCATCCTAGGTATGTGGGGCAGTGGACCTAACTCGATCTATGCGGTTGGTGATGAAGGTTTAATCTTGCATTTTGATGGTTTGCGTTGGCAGCGTATGCCCAGTGGCACAAAGTCTGCGTTGTATAGCTTGTGGGCTTGGGATGACCAACGCATGTTAGCACCAGGGGACTTTGGTTTGGTGCTGCGTTACAACGGCACCGAGTGGGCCGACTTCAATATTGGCAGTGAAAACTTCCTCTATGGTATCTGGGGTGACAGCCTCAGTAATATCTATGCCGTTGGCTTATCTGGCACCTTGGCCCACTTTAACGGCCAACGCTGGCAACCCATGGCCACGCGCTTACGCGCAGACCTGCTGGGCATCTCTGGCTCAAAGCAGGCAGGGGTCTTTATTGTTGGCACCAACGGCAGTGTCATGCGCTTGGACGGCGATCAGTGGCTCACTGAAGAGAGTGGCACTGATGTGGGCCTGCGTGCTGTGTGCGCCAGTCAAACAGGTGCTGTGTACGCTGTCGGAGACCGTGGCACCATTATTCGCCGCGCTTAAGCATACCTAGCAGTACTCATCTATGCGCAAATCAACCAGGTGTAGATGAGTCTTACAGCTGCTTAATCCACTTGCTTAACCTTACCTGTTTACCCATATTCCAAGACAAGCATTCGTCTTGTCGGCAACAAAATACTCACTTAGAAAAATACCTCCAGCCAAACTATCAGTGTTTTTGCTGTTTCTAGCTTGCCGACACACTCATCTCCTAATTTAAGCCAGCATTCCTTTGCCGCTTTTAATCCGTCCTTGAGTTTTTATAGTTAACTTCCAGCCTGTGGATATCTTTTTTTCCTGCATTTAATGCCAATACTACGATTTTTATCCGTTTTTATCCCCCTTAAGCCCTGTGGAGAACCCAAGTTAAGGGTGGTTGATAAGCGGTGGTTAATTCTGTGGATAACTCTACCTGTGGATAACTCACACCTTTATCCACAGGCTTAAATGCCTTATCCAGCGTTCTTATCGCTGATTATCAACACATCAATACAGAGTATAAGCCATTGATTTATATACGGTAAATAAGGATATCCACAGAAATATCGCTCAGTAGTAATAGCAGTAATAATAAGCTTTATATCTTTATTCTTAATTTATTATTGTTTACCTCAAGCTTGGCTGGTCAACAAAAAAAGAGCTGTGAAAGCTTCTGCAAAGGTCAATAAAAATCTATACAATTACTGACCTAGAGCTCGCTATTGCCAAACTGAATAGGCCTATAGGCAAATGCACTGTGGTTAAGTCCATCCAGTGCATCGATAAGCTCATCCGTTTTTTTATAAAATCCTGAGGTGAATGGTGGATTATCCTTCCCGTTTTGATGTGATAGTTATTGGTGGTGGCCATGCGGGTACTGAAGCCGCATTGGCTGCTGCTCGTATGGGGGTAAAAACCTTATTGCTCACCCATAACATCGAAACCCTCGGCCAGTTGAGCTGTAATCCAGCCATTGGTGGTATTGGTAAAAGTCACCTGGTTAGAGAAATTGATGCCCTCGGTGGCTCCATGGCGATCGCTGCAGATTTAAGCGGTATTCAATTTAGAGTTTTAAATAGCCGCAAAGGACCTGCTGTTCGTGCCACTCGGGCACAAGCAGACCGTGTACTTTACAAAGCGGCAATTCGTGAGATTTTAGAACACCAACCTAATTTATGGATTTTCCAACAAGCGGTTGAAGATTTAATCGTAGAAAACGACCAGGTCCGCGGTGCAGTCACCCAGATGGGTGTGCGTTTTTATGCAGATAATGTTGTGTTAACCACTGGTACATTCCTAGGTGGCTTAATCCATATTGGTTTGCAAAACTATTCCGGCGGACGAGCTGGAGACCCACCAGCTAACGCTTTGGCACAACGTTTACGTGAATTACCACTACGGGTGGATCGGTTAAAAACCGGTACGCCGCCACGGATTGATGCGCGTAGCGTGGATTTTTCGGTAATGACCGAGCAACCAGGCGATACGCCATTGCCGGTCATGTCATTTATGGGTAAACGTGAACAGCATCCAGCGCAAGTCAGTTGCTGGATTACCCATACCAATGCGAAAACTCACGAAATTATTAGCCAGAATCTTGATCGCTCGCCGATGTATGCCGGTGTGATTGAAGGAGTTGGTCCCCGTTATTGCCCATCCATTGAAGATAAAATTCATCGTTTTGCCGATAAAGACAGTCATCAAATATTTTTAGAACCTGAAGGCTTAACAACCAATGAGCTGTATCCCAATGGGATTTCTACCTCCTTACCTTTTGATGTACAGCTGGATTTAGTCCATTCAATTCGTGGAATGGAAAACGCCTATATTACCCGCCCAGGTTATGCCATTGAATACGATTACTTTGATCCACGGGATTTAAAATACAGTTTAGAAACCAAGGTGATTGATGGTTTGTTCTTTGCCGGACAAATCAATGGCACCACCGGTTATGAAGAAGCCGGTATTCAAGGTTTATTGGCTGGTAGTAACGCTGCATTGCGCTCACAGGACAAAGACAGCTGGCATCCACGCCGCGATGAAGCCTATTTAGGTGTATTAGTGGATGATTTAATTACCCAAGGTGCGCAAGAGCCTTATCGTATGTTCACTTCACGGGCGGAATACCGTTTAATTTTACGTGAAGACAATGCTGATATGCGTTTAACGGAGAAAGGGCGTGAGATTGGTTTGGTTGATGACCAGCGTTGGGCCGCTTTTGAGGCCAAACGGGAAGCTATTGCTCTAGAGGAGCAGCGTCTCAAAGACACTTGGGTACGGCCAGGCACGCCTTATGGTGATGCCATTATGGAAAAATTCAATACGCCCTTGACCCATGAATACAATTTAATGAATTTATTGGCCCGTCCAGAAATTAATTATCTGGATTTGGTTGCAGTCACTGGCGGCGGCATCACTGATGAACAAATTGCTCAGCAAATTGAAATTAAAACCAAATATGCTGGTTATCTCAATCGTCAGCTTGATGATATTGCTAAACTGCGTGCCAATGAAGCAGTCAAAATTCCCGTAGAGCTCGATTACACGGCGATTTCAGGGTTATCTAAAGAGATCCAACAGAAATTATTAGAGAGTCGTCCAGAAACTTTAGGTCAAGCCTCACGTATTCCTGGGGTGACCCAAGCGGCAGTCTCTTTATTGATGGTGCATTTAAAAAAGCGTAAAGCCAGTGACCTGTTGGAGCAGACAGATTTATGACTGTGACCACACAACACGCTGATGAGCTTAAGCAAGGCGCCGAGCAGCTTAAAATTACTTTAACCGCTCAGCAGCAAGAGCAATTACTGCATTACTTAGCCTTATTGATTAAGTGGAATAAAGCCTACAACCTAACCGCCGTTCGCAATCCGGATGAAATGGTCTCGCGACACTTGCTCGATAGTTTAAGTGTGGTTGAATATGTTGAGCAGTACGGTGAGCAATGGCTGGATGTTGGCAGTGGCGGTGGTATGCCAGGTGTGCCATTAGCTATTATGTTTCCACAGCGCAAATTTACTCTGCTGGATTCAAATGGTAAAAAAACGCGCTTTTTAACCCAAGTGAAGCTGGAGTTAAAGCTGGATAATCTAGAGGTTATCCACAGCCGCGTTGAAGCTTATACCCCTGAGCAGTCTTTCTCTGGCATTATCTCACGGGCCTTTAGCTCGCTAGAAGATTTTACCAATTGGACACGCCATTTAGGCGATTTAAAAAGCCATTGGTTAGCCATGAAAGGCGTACATCCTGATGATGAGTTGCAAGCATTGCCAGAAGATTTTCGTCTTGAAAGTTGTCAGGTTCTTAAAGTGCCAGGTTGCCAAGGGCAACGGCACTTATTGATTCTTCAACGTCAGTAACAAATTAGGAGAGAACATGGGTAGGGTTGTGGCAATTGCCAACCAAAAAGGCGGGGTCGGAAAAACGACAACCTGTATCAACTTGGCCGCCTCTTTAGTGGCAACGCGCCGTCATGTTCTACTGATTGATCTTGACCCGCAAGGCAACGCCACCATGGGTAGCGGTATTGATAAACACAGTTTGCAACATTCAGTACTGGATGTGTTAACTGGCCAAGCGGACTTAATTGATGTGATGCAGTTCTCTGAGCATGGTGGTTATCAGTTATTGCCATCGAACCGAGACTTAACTGCAGCTGAAGTTGTTTTACTGGAGTTACCCAATAAGGAACGGCGTTTACTGGATGCCTTAGCACCGGTGCGCGGTAACTATGATTATATTTTGATCGATTGCCCACCCTCTTTGAGCATGCTAACCATTAATGCCTTGGTCGCGGCGGATGCGGTGATGATTCCGATGCAATGTGAATACTTTGCTCTGGAAGGCTTAACTGACTTAATTGGTAGTATTCAGCGCATTGCCGATCAGCTGAACCCTGAGCTGGAAATAGAAGGTATTTTGCGAACCATGTATGATCCGCGCTTAAGTTTAACCAATGATGTGTCGCAGCAACTGCAAGAATACTTTGGCGATAAACTCTATGACACCGTTATTCCACGTAATGTGCGCTTAGCAGAAGCGCCTAGCCATGGCTTGCCTGCTTTGGCTTATGATAAAAAATCACGTGGAGCTTTGGCGTATTTGGAGCTGGCTGCTGAGCTATCACGTCGTCAGCGTGCGCAAAAGCGTGCTGCAAAACGCGCATAAGGAATCAGTATGGCGGTTAAAAAACGCGGCCTCGGACGAGGACTTGACGCATTATTAAGCAGTGCCACTGCCAACACCTTGCAAGAGCAAGCTGTGCAAGCACCAGCAAGCGAGTTACAACACCTGAGGCTAGAGCGCGTTCAGCGCGGTAAGTATCAGCCACGGGGTGATATGGATCAGGCCAGCCTAGAAGAGCTGGCGCAGTCGATTAAGGCACAAGGCGTGATGCAGCCCATAGTGGTGCGTCTGATTGCCAAAAATAGCTATGAAATTATAGCTGGCGAACGCCGTTGGCGCGCAGCACAGTTGGCTGGCCTGGAGGTTATTCCAGCGCTAGTGCGTGATGTGACCGATGAAGCGGCCATTGCTATGGCCTTAATTGAAAATATTCAACGGGAAGATTTAAACCCGATTGAAGAAGCCATGGCATTGCAGCGCTTGCAAAAAGAATTTGAATTGACTCAGCAAGAAGTGGCCAATGCAGTGGGTAAGTCGCGTGCTAGTGTGGCCAATTTATTGCGTTTAATAAATTTACCCGATGAGGTGAAGACTTTATTGGCCCATGGTGATCTAGAAATGGGCCATGCCCGTGCATTACTTGGGTTACCTGCAGAGCAGCAAGTTGAAGCAGCGCGACAGGTTGTCGCACGGGGTTTCACGGTAAGGCAAACTGAGGCGTTAGTTCGTAATATGTTGGCTGACACGCCGGCTAAAGAAAAACCAGCTGTTGACCCAGATGTACAGCGTTTAGAGCAAAAACTCGCTGAACGCTTAGGTACTCAAGTAAAAATCAAACAGGGACCAAAGGGTAAAGGACAACTGGTGATAAGTTATGGCACACTTGAAGAGTTGCAAGGCGTTTTAGCGCATATTCGTTAAGTTATTATAACTGTTAGTCGTATAAAGAGAGATGGCAGTTGAATCAAAGACGTTAGACCATTATACTCTGCGCGCAATTTTGTTGCTATTCGTTTCAAAGTGAAAGATATAGCAAAGGAATCAGAGAACAGTGGCGTATCGAAATAAAGTTCCTTTTCATCGGCAGCCAATGTTTCGCGTTATCGTGCTACAGGCTGCGATGGGTGCTCTGATCGGATTGTTGTTTTGGTTAATACAAGGATGGGTAGCAGCTTACTCGGCATGGCTCGGTGGGCTGATTGCATTACTACCGAACGTGTACTTTACGTACAAGGCTTTCCAGTACTTTGGTGCACGTTCAATAGCGGTCATTGTCCAGTCTTTTTGGGCAGGACAGATGGGGAAACTAATTCTTACAGCAGTGCTTTTTGCACTGCTGTTTTTAGGAGTGAAGCCATTGAACGTGCTGGCGGTGTTTGTTAGCTATGTTCTGGTGCAGATGACCTCTGCAACATCACTTCTAATGACGGAAAGCTTTCTAAAACGTTAAGCAGTTGAGGCATTTATGGCACAAAGTTCTGCTGATTATATTCGGCACCACCTCGAACATCTAACCTACGGTAAGTTAGACGGTACATGGCAATTTGCACAAAATGCACAGCAAGCCAGCGACATGGGCTTCTGGGCAATTCATGTGGACACCATGCTGATGTCATTACTGATGGGGTTTTTATTCTTGTTCTTATTCCGTCGCGTGGCTGTTAAAGCCAACGAGGGTGTACCAACAGGACTGCAAGGTTTTGTCGAGGTTGTGGTTGAATTTGTACAAAACATGGTTCGTGAGACTTTTTACGGCCGTAGTGCATTGATTGCTCCATTAGCATTGACCGTATTTATGTGGATCTTGTTAATGAACAGCTTAAAGTGGATCCCAATTGATGTGCTGCCAAGCATCGCTGCAGCAATGGGGATTCCTAACTTTAAATATGTACCAACAGCCGACCCCAATGCCACTTTTGGCATCTCTATTGGCGTCTTTTTCTTAATCGTCTTTTATAGCATTAAGATCAAAGGTGTTGGCGGCTATAGTAAAGAGCTGGCTTTTACCCCGTTTAAACACTGGTCGTTGATTCCTTTTAACTTGTTTCTTGAGTTATTAGGCCTACTGACCAAACCATTAAGTCTTGCTTTGCGTCTGTTTGGTAACATGTACGCCGGTGAGGTGGTGTTTATCCTAATTGCGCTACTGCCGTTTTACGTACAGTGGGCGCTTTATGGGCCATGGGCAATCTTCCATATTCTGGTGATCCCGCTACAGGCCTTTATTTTCATGGTGCTGACAATCGTTTACCTGAGCGCAGCCCACGAAGAGAGCCATTGACGCGAAAGCGAGCGTTAATCCAAAAAACTTTAACTGTAAACTTGAAAACTTAAAACTCTAGGAGTAACTATGGAACTTGTAATTATCGCTGCCGCCTTCATCCTCGGTATGGGCGCACTAGCTACTGGTATCGGCTTCGCACTGTTAGGTGGAAAGCTGCTTGAATCAACAGCGCGTCAGCCTGAGTTGGCCCCGCAATTACAAACTAAAACATTCATCATGGCTGGTCTACTTGACGCAATTCCAATGATTGGTGTTGGTATGGCTATGTACCTAATCTTCGTTGTGGCTGGCTAATCTAGCGATTTCATCGCGCAGTTAAGTTATTTCTGCGCGAAGTTATCTTTAAGATAAACAACGAAATAGCATGAGGTATATCAGTGAATATTAACTTGACGCTAATTGGTCAATTGATTGCCTTCGCTATTTTTGTCTGGTTTTGCATGAAGTTCGTATGGCCACCCATTACGAATGCAATGGATGCACGCCAGAAGAAAATTGCTGAAGGTTTAGATGCAGCTGGACGCGCTGAGCGCGATTTAAAGCTTGCTCAAGAAAAAGCAACAGAAATGTTGCGCGAAACGAAAAAAACTGCAGCAGAGATGCTTGAAAAAGCGAATAAAACTGCAAGTGAGATCGTTGAAGAAGCAAAGGATCAAGCGCGCGCCGAAGGCGATCGTTTGCTAGCCAATGCTAAAACAGAGATTGATCTTGAAGTGAATCGCGTAAAAGAAGATCTTCGTGCGCAAGTTTCAGTATTAGCGGTTGCGGGTGCAGAAAAAATCCTCGGTTCATCCGTGGATGCAAGCGCTCATAATCAAATGGTCGAGCAATTGGCCGCAAAACTTTAAGCGAGGCAAGCGATGTCAAATATCAATACGCTTGCTCGACCTTACGCAAAAGCAGCATATGAGTTTGCTTCAGCTGCGGGTCAAGTTGACGCTTGGTCTGCGATGCTGGCACTGACTGCAGCGGCGGTTAAAGAGCCAGTCGTTCTTAAGCAGTTGGGTAAACCTGAGCTGACTCAAGATGGCAAGGTCGCGTTTCTAAAGCAACTGTGTGAAGGCAAAATTGACGATGCATTCGGTAACTTTCTCAAGGTACTTAGTGAGAATGACCGTTTGACTTTACTTCCTATGGTTTACGAGCAGTATGAGGCTATTAAAGCCGAAGCAAACCGTACCTTGGAAGTTGAAGTAGAGTCGGCTTTTGCTCTTAGCGCAGAACAACTCCAAACACTGGCTGCCGCCTTATCTAAGCGGCTTGATCGTACCGTTCAACCCAAAGCGACTGTAAATCCCGCTTTAATTGGCGGTTTGCACATTCGCGCTGGTGACTTAGTTATTGACGGTTCGGTCCGCGGCAAACTGAATAAGTTAGCCGAAGCGTTGAAATCCTGATTTGAGGGGCATGGCATGCAGCAACTGAATCCTTCCGAGATTAGCGAGATTATCAAGCAGCGTATAGCTAAGCTTGATGTATCTGCGCAAGCCCGTAATGAAGGCACAATCGTCAGCTTGTCTGACGGTATCGTACGTATCCACGGCTTAGCCGATGTAATGTACGGTGAAATGATTGAATTCCCAGGTGGCATTTTTGGTATGGCACTCAACTTGGAGCGTGACTCCGTTGGTGCAGTAATCCTGGGTAGTTTCTTCGGTTTGACCGAAGGTATGAGCGCCAAGTGCACAGGACGTATTTTAGAAGTTCCGGTTGGTCCAGAACTGCTAGGTCGCGTGGTAGATGCGCTAGGTAATCCGATTGATGGCAAAGGCCCAGTCGACGCTAAATTAACTGATGCAGTAGAAAAAGTTGCACCAGGCGTAATTTGGCGTAAGTCGGTCGATGAACCTGTACAAACAGGTTATAAGTCAGTCGACTCAATGATTCCTGTTGGTCGCGGTCAGCGTGAGCTGATTATTGGTGACCGTCAGATTGGTAAAACTGCGCTGGCAGTTGACGCCATCATTAACCAAAAAGACAGTGGCATTAAGTGTGTTTACGTCGCTATTGGTCAAAAGCAATCCACTATTGCTAACGTCGTACGTAAGCTTGAAGAGCACGGCGCACTGAGCAACACAATTATTGTTGCTGCAAGTGCATCGGAATCTGCTGCCCTGCAATATCTGGCACCTTATGCCGGTTGCACCATGGGTGAGTACTTCCGTGACCGTGGTGAAGACGCGTTAATCGTGTTTGATGACCTGTCTAAGCAAGCAGTAGCATACCGTCAGATTTCTCTGTTATTACGCCGTCCACCCGGTCGTGAAGCCTACCCAGGTGACGTGTTCTACCTCCACAGTCGTTTGTTGGAGCGTGCATCACGTGTATCTGAAGAGTACGTAGAAGAGTTCACTAAAGGTGCAGTGAAAGGTAAAACCGGTTCTTTAACCGCGCTGCCAATCATTGAAACCCAAGCCGGTGACGTTTCAGCATTCGTACCAACCAACGTAATTTCTATTACTGACGGTCAGATCTTCCTTGAGTCAGCCATGTTTAACTCGGGTATCCGTCCTGCAGTAAACGCAGGTATTTCGGTATCCCGTGTTGGTGGTGCTGCGCAAACTAAGATTATTAAGAAGCTTTCCGGTGGTATCCGTACCGCTTTGGCTCAGTACCGCGAATTAGCGGCCTTTGCTCAGTTTGCTTCTGACTTAGATGAAGCGACGCGTAAGCAGCTTGAGCACGGTGAACGTGTAACTGAGCTGATGAAGCAGAAGCAGTATGCACCCATGTCAATCGCTGATATGTCGGTGTCATTGTATGCTGCTGAGCGTGGCTACTTAGAAGATGTAGAAGTGAATAAAGTGGGTGCTTTCGAGGCAGCCTTGTTAGCCTTCTTTAAACGAGAGTACGCTGAGTTACTGGCGAAAATCAATGAGAAGGGTGACTTTAATAACGATATCGATGCTTCTATTAAAGAAGGAATCGAGAAGTTTAAGGCCACTCAGAGCTGGTAAGCCGCAGCGGGGGTCTTAGACTCCCGCTTGCTTAACCTGAAGGGTGACAAATGGCAGGCGCAAAAGAGATTCGCAGTAAAATTGCGAGCATCACAAATACGCAGAAGATCACCAGTGCCATGGAGAAAGTGGCGGTCAGTAAAATGCGCAGAGCACAACAGCGCATGGTTACGGGTCGTCCTTATGCAGAGCGAATTCGTCAGGTCATTGGCCATGTAGCTGAGGCCAATTCTGAATATCAGCATGCATTTATGGTGGAACGTCCGGTTAAACGCGTTGGTTATATCATCGTGTCGACGGATCGTGGTCTGTGCGGTGGTCTGAACTTTAACCTGTTCAAGGCCCTATTTAAAAATATGCAAGATAATCATGCCAATGACGTTCAAGCAGAGTTCTGTGTGATCGGCAAAAAAGGTGTGAGCTTCTTTAAAGGCCAAGGGTGCAAAATCGTTGCAGCAATTACCGAACTCGGTGAGCAACCAACGATTAATGATCTCATTGGCAGCATAAAAATTATGCTGGATGCCTTCACAGAAGGCCATCTCGATCGTTTGTACTTAGTGTCCAATAAGTTTGTAAATACGATGACCCAACAACCAGCAGTTGAGCAGTTAGTGCCACTGGCGGTTGATGGTGAAGGATTGGATAGCGGTAGTGTCGGTTCTTGGGATTACATTTATGAACCCGGTGCCCAGCAATTGCTGGACTCACTGATTGTTCGTTATATCGAATCTCAGGTTTACCAAGCGGTTGTTGAGAATACAGCATGCGAACAAGCAGCTCGAATGATTGCAATGAAAAATGCGACAGATAACGCTGGCGATCTTATTGATAACCTACAACTGGTTTACAACAAGGCTCGTCAAGCAGCAATCACTCAAGAAATTTCAGAAATCGTCGGCGGCGCAGCCGCGGTTTAAGAACGGTTCAAATATTCAGAGGAACCAGATATGAGTAGCGGACGTATCGTTCAAATTATCGGCGCCGTCATCGACGTGGAATTCCCACGCGAACAGGTACCGAATATTTATGACGCACTGCAAGTGCAGGGCGTTGCAACTACACTGGAAGTCCAACAGCAGTTGGGTGACGGTGTAGTACGTACTATTGCCATGGGTTCGACCGAAGGTCTAAAACGTGGTCTTGATGTAGTTAACTCAGGCGGTCCAATTACTGTACCAGTGGGCGTTAAAACCCTAGGACGGATTATGGACGTATTGGGTAACCCAATCGACGAAGCTGGCCCTATTGGCGAAGAAGAGCGTTGGGGCATTCACCGCGCGGCACCTTCCTATGCGGAGCAAGCCGGTGGTAATGAAATTTTAGAAACCGGGATTAAGGTTATTGACCTGATTTGCCCGTTCTCTAAAGGTGGTAAAGTTGGTCTGTTCGGTGGTGCCGGTGTTGGTAAAACCGTAAACATGATGGAACTGATTCGTAACATTGCTATTGAGCACAGCGGTTATTCAGTATTCGCTGGGGTTGGTGAGCGTACTCGTGAAGGTAACGACTTCTATCACGAGATGAAAGACTCCGACGTACTCGATAAAGTAGCACTGGTTTACGGTCAAATGAACGAGCCACCAGGTAACCGTTTACGTGTTGCTTTGACCGGTTTGACCATGGCGGAAAAATTCCGTGACGATGGCCTTGACGTACTGTTGTTTATTGACAACATTTATCGTTACACCTTGGCCGGTACTGAAGTATCTGCACTGTTAGGCCGTATGCCTTCAGCGGTAGGTTACCAGCCAACCTTGGCTGAAGAAATGGGTGTTCTGCAAGAGCGTATTACCTCGACTAAGTCAGGTTCCATTACTTCAATTCAAGCGGTATACGTACCTGCGGATGACTTAACTGACCCATCCCCAGCCACTACGTTTGCGCACTTGGATGCCACTGTTGTATTGTCACGTGACATTGCATCTTTGGGTATTTACCCTGCAATTGACCCACTGGATTCAACCTCACGTCAGCTTGACGCGTCAGTGATTGGTCAAGAGCATTATGACTGTGCACGTGGTGTTCAGTACGTATTGCAGCGTTACACAGAACTTAGAGATATCATTGCGATTCTAGGTATGGACGAACTGTCTGAAGAAGATAAGCAGTTAGTATCTCGTGCTCGTAAAATCCAGCGTTTCCTATCTCAGCCGTTTTTCGTAGCTGAGGTGTTTACCGGTGCGCCAGGTAAGTACGTATCGCTGAAAGAAACCATCCGTGGTTTCCAGGGTATCTTAGATGGTGACTACGATGACATGCCAGAACAAGCGTTCTACATGGTTGGTACCATCGATGAAGCCATTGAAAAAGCGAACAAAATGTAATTTGCGAGCCTAATTTGGTAAGCAATATGGCAGCGGTTGCTTTGGCATCCGCTCTGCCTAAAAACTGAGGCGATTTATATGGCCACAACAGTCCAATGTGACATTGTTAGCGCAGAAGAAGAGTTGTTCTCTGGTGCAGTCGAAATGGTCATCGCTCATGGTCACATGGGTGATTTAGGTATTTTGCCTGGCCATACTCCCCTGATTTCTACAATCAAACCGGGCCCTGTCCGGGTGATCAAAGAAGGTGGAGCAGAGGAGGTGTATTATATCTCCGGTGGCTTTATCGAAGTACAGCCAACGATGGTTAAGATTTTAGCTGACACGGCCGTCCGTGCTGCTGATCTTGATGAGGTTGCGGTACTGGAAGCGAAAAAAGCTGCTGAATATGCGATTCAAGAACAGACTGCTGATTTTGATTATGCGGCCATCGCGGTACGCTTAGCAGAAGCAGCTGCGCAATTGCGTACAATTTCTGAACTGCGTAAAAACACGCGTCGATAAGCACATGGTGCTTCATCGCAAGATTAAAAAAGGGTAGCCTAAAGCTGCCCTTTTTTATTGCTTATTTTACCCCTTAAGCACCGTACACATTTTAATAGGATTTAGCCCATGTCGCTGGATATTGTTATTCTCGCCGCTGGCCAAGGTACGCGTATGCGTTCGGCCTTACCTAAAGTGCTGCACCCGATTGCTGGGCAATCAATGCTAGCTCATGTTGTGCAAACTGCACGTAGCTTGCAGCCTGACAGTATTCAAGTCGTAATCGGTCATGGTGCCGAGCTGGTGCGAGAGCAATTGGCCGCCGATGATGTCACTTTTGTGCAACAAAACGAACAATTAGGTACCGGTCACGCAGTTGCCCAAGCTGTGCCTTCTTTGAAAGCTGATAATACTTTAGTTCTCTACGGTGATGTGCCACTGATTGAAGCAACCACACTCGAAAGCTTATTAAAACAGCTGAGCGCAGACAGCATGGCGTTGTTAACGGTTAACTTAGATAATCCTGCTGGCTATGGGCGGATTGTGCGCAATGCTGAAGGCGCGGTACAAGCGATCGTTGAGCATAAAGATGCAAGTCCTGAGCAACTAGAAATTTGTGAAGGCAATACTGGTATTTTGGCCGCGCCCCGCGGCTCTTTAACCGATTGGTTAAGTCGCTTATCCAACAGCAATGCGCAAGGTGAATATTACTTAACCGATATTATTGCCATGGCGGTTGCCGATGGTTTGCGCGTGGCCACTGAAACAGCCAGTGATGCCATGGAAGTGCAGGGTGCCAATGACCGTTTACAACTTGCTGAGTTGGAACGGCACTATCAGCAGCGAGCGGCGCAACGCTTAATGGCACAGGGTGTCACTTTACTTGATCCAGCACGCTTTGATCTGCGCGGTGAAGTCAGTGTTGGCCGTGACGTTGTAATTGATGTGAATGTAATCTTAGAGGGGCAGGTTGAGATTGCTGATAATGTTTCCATTGGCCCAAACTGTGTGATTAAAGACTCGATTCTACGGACCGGTGCGGTTATTAAAGCCAACAGTCATCTAGATGGTGCCGATATTGGTGAGGATGCAGATTGTGGCCCCTTTGCTCGTTTGCGTCCAGGCACAGTGCTTGCAGCCCGTGCCCATGTGGGTAACTTTGTCGAGTTGAAAAACACTTATATGGGCGAAAGCGCTAAAGCTGGGCATCTAAGTTATTTAGGTGACAGTGAAATTGGTGCTCGGACTAATATAGGTGCCGGTACCATTACCTGTAACTACGATGGTGCTAACAAGTCAAAAACCATTATGGGCGAAGATGTATTTATTGGCTCTAACAGTTCCCTGGTCGCACCATTGCACTTAGGTGATGGTTCTACCACAGGTGCCGGTTCGACAATTACTGCTGATATACCGGCCCAGGCCTTGGCGATTGCTCGCGGGCGTCAGCGTAACTTAGAAAACTGGCCACGGCCAAAAAAACGTTAAGCCTATAAGTTGCTCACTGAAAGCTGTTTAATGCATTGCGCATTAAGCAGCTTTTTTATGTATCAGTGAAATCAGCCTAAAGATGAGTGAAAAATTTGATTGCGTATGGAAATTTGCTGATTCATGGTCCAAAAGTCATAGAGGACGCCCAGCAAGAAGAAGCCACCGGTGAGCAAGTATAGAATTCCAGTAATCCACTTGCCTTGATACATGCGATGGACACCAAATACACCGAGAAACGTTAACAAAATCCAAGCTATATTGTAATCAGTACGACCAGTATGAAAGCGCATACTGGCTTGTCGATCCATGCTGGGGATTAAAAATAAATCAATAATCCAACCAATAAAAAACAAACCAAAGGTGAAAAACCAGATTGTCCCGGTAATGGGTTTGCCATAGTAAAAGCGGTGTGAGCCTAAGAAGCCAAAGATCCACAGTAAATAACCCATGACAGGGGTATGGCTATCAGAATTGTAATGCATATAAGAGACCTTCAAGTGTGCCGTAGCGATATGACTCA
>CAJDVK010000021.1_pt1 | contig 55091 bp, 55 predicted proteins | sample 7391401 | NCBI WGS metagenome assembly CAJDVK01 (sample SAMEA7055696, study PRJEB34461) | soil metagenome | biome: terrestrial ecosystem; feature: Peninsula; material: soil | place: Antarctica | collected 2016
CCAGCCAGCATCCAGCACTGACTTGGCCATCTTGGTTTTAACGAGTTTTAAACTACTGACATTGCCCACATAGATTTCACCGCAGCGATTGACCAGCGTACGGCTGAACTTATGCAGCGCATCCTTTCTACGATTGGCTATTATGGCGTGAATAGTTTTGACTTGAGTTTTGTTCCTAGCCCGCTGTGCTACGACTAATTTTTCCTCAAGCCCACGGTAGAAGCGGCCCGCCTCCAACTTTGTACCGTCTGAGCAAGTGGCGGTATCGGTCAAGCCAAGGTCAATACCGATACGGTCTTGGCCTGCTGGTATCTCAGCCTGCACATCCACCACAACATTGAAGTACCAGCGACCACGGGCATCTTCATTGAAACTGGCTGAACGGAATTTGTATTGGCTCAAGCCGTAGCTGTCCCACACTTTAAAATAGTGGCCGTTGTGATAGACCTGCCCGCTTTTCCATTGCGCCGCACCTGTATTAACAGGTATCCAGCCCAATGAACGGCGAACACCGCCTGACTTTCGCCAATTTAGGCGGTTTTTTCTGAATTGCTTGCGGCGCACAGTGTACTCAACGGCAATACGCTGCAATGTCTGGCTGTGCAGTCCTAAGTCCTTACCCGCACCGTTGGTATATTTCTGAATGTCATACGCAGACAAAAAAACGCCACGCTCTTTAATAGAGCGGTGGCTTAACTCGTTCACATAGTTCCAGGCAAAGTTGACCGACCGCGCCATTCTGTTAAGCAGTGGGGCGTGCCTATCTCTGACCCGAACTTTTAAAGTCTTGGTCTGCATCATGCTTTAAATTATACTTGGCCTATGAAAGAAAACAACACATATAGAACTGGCAGACACTGTGCTTTTGAGCTTCATGCTCACTTGGTCTTTATCACGAAATACCGTGGCTCAGTGCTCACCGACGAGCATTTTAGGTCGCTGGAAAACATTTTCCGCAGCGTCTGTGAGGACTTTGAAGTGGAGCTGATTGAGTTTAACGGTGAGGCTGATCACGTACACCTGCTGGTCAACTTCCCACCCAAGGTTGCGCTTTCAAGGCTGGTGAACAGCTTAAAAGGGGTTTCGAGCCGAAGGCTCAAACTGCTACACCCTGAGCTGATGAAACCTGCGTATATAAAAAACGCCTTATGGAGTCCAAGCTACTACGCGGGAAGTGTAGGTGGCGCGCCTATATCAGCGGTGCGGCAATACATCGAGCAGCAGGCCAGACCTTCCTAGGGAAGCTATGCTTCCCGCGCTATCCATCCTCGCACTAAAAGTACGGGGCATTTCGCGCAAAACTGGTAATTCCGCAGAGATGCAAACAATGAAACTGGTCAACAAGTGCCTCACTGGTGATGTGAGCAAGCGTAGCCAAGGATGGCGCAGCGCCCGAATCGAGTCAGGATGACTCGCTGAGGGACAAACATCATCAGTGAGGTACCACAGGCACTGATCACTGATATCAGTTGAAAAGCAGCAAAAGCACAATACATTCGCACCGCAGCAAGCCTATGGTTACAATACATACCCCCTAATTCATTGGTACCAACCGGCTATGTCGAAACCAGCACTGCAACCCAAAGGCGATTTCCCTAAAGCTAAATTCTGGAGACGCATGGCAGCAATGTTTTACGATTTTATGCTGTGCATCTCACTTGTTATGGTGATCACTTTGATCTATCAACAAGGCATTCTGCGTCTTATTTATGGCTCAGAAGCGCTGTTACAAATGTCTGAAAGCCAGATGCTTGATATCGATCCGGTATTATCCACACTGTTGTTTATTTCGGTCTTCGCCTTTTTCGCTAAGTTCTGGACCCACGGTGGGCAAACTCTGGGCATGCAGGTTTGGGGCCTGCGCGTGCAAAACGCCGATGGTACAGCCATTGATATCTGGCAAGCGCTACTGCGTTTTCTAATTGCTATATTCGCTTGGCTTCCAGCAGGCCTAGGTTTCTTATGGATGCTGATCGATAAAGAGAAACGCACTTGGTCAGATATGTACTCCGGCAGCGATGTCGTGCAACTGCCGAAAAATATTCATAAGAAATAAGTAACAATCTAAATTTGTGTCTGCCGTACCTCACTAGCACTGCTTTTCCCTCAACGAGCCATCCTAGGCTCGATTCGGGCGCTGCGCCATCCATGGCTCCGCTTGCCGCAGCACTAGTGAGGCACTGCTGGAATATTGATGTGCTTTGCTAGTCAGTAACACGTCTCTCATCAGCTATTCCAGCGTTGAACCCCGGATGGGTTCAGCGATGGATTAACACCCACCTCGAAGTACGCCTTGTACCACTCTTGATTATATTGCGAAAAGTAACAATCTAAATTTGTGCCTGCCGTACCTCACTAGTACTGCTTTTCCCTCAATGCGTCTTCCTGACGCAATTCGGGCGCTGCGCCATCCATGGCTCCGCTTGCCGCAGCACTAGTGAGGCACGGCTAGAACCATTGATGTGGTTTGCGAATGAGCAGCACGTCTCTATTGGGTAAGTCTTTAGTTTCTATCTCTACTCCAAGCAAAAGCTTTGTTGGGCAGTAGCTTTTAGAGAGACTTATGCAATCGTGCCAGCAATACAAGTAGTCAACGAGTGCTTCGAGGTGGGTGTGGTGAGCGCAGCCATGGATGGCGTAGCGCCGGCGTTGAACCCGGGATGGGTTCATCGACGGATGAACACCCACCCCGAAGTACGGCTTGTACCACTCTTGCTTATATTGCGAAAAGCAACAATCTAAATTTGTGCCTGCCGCACCTCACTAGTACTGCTTTTCCCTCAACGAGCCATCCTGGCTCGGTTCGGGTGCTGCGCCATCCATGGCTCCGCTTGCCGCAGCACTAGTGAGGCACTGCTGGAATATTGATGTGCTTTGCTAGTCAGTAACACGTCTCTCATCAGCTATTTGAACACCCACCCCGAAGTACGACAGGCACAGGTTTGAACTGCTACTTTCGTCATAACAGCAAGAATGATGCATGTCATAGCTCGAACGTGGGCATTAAGGGCAAGTACCTGCCCCAAAGTATGGGATCCAACATACCAAGCAGACAATAAACCCCAGTAAAGCAACGATTAACCACAAAATAAGCAAATAGGTTTGCGCCCTACCCTAGGGTCTTCCATAATATGCGGCTATCGTTGTTACTTGTAGGCGCGTTATCTCATGGCTAAAAAACTATATATCGAAACCCACGGCTGCCAAATGAACGAGTATGACAGCTCGCGCATGGTGGATTTATTGGGCGAACACCAAGCCATAGAAACCACCAAAAACGCAGCAGATGCGGATGTTATCGTGCTCAACACCTGCTCCATCCGCGAACGAGCGCAAGACAAAGTCTATTCTCAACTGGGCCGTTGGCGCGAACTCAAACTGGCCAATCCCGACCTCATTATTACCGTCGGAGGCTGCGTCGCCAGCCAAGAAGGCGCTGCGATTCGTGAGCGTGCCCCCTACGTTGACGTAGTCTTTGGTCCGCAAACCCTACACCGTTTGCCAGAAATGATTGACGCGGCCCGCAGCAGCGGCAAAGCACAAGTTGACGTGTCCTTTCCAGAAATTGAGAAATTCGACCGCCTGCCCGAGCCGCGTATTGATGGTCCAACCGCTTACGTTTCGGTGATGGAAGGCTGTAGCAAATACTGCAGCTTCTGCGTGGTGCCCTACACCCGAGGCGAAGAAGTCAGCCGTCCGCTGCTTGATGTGCTTAAAGAAATCCAACACTTGGCCGACCATGGCGTGCGCGAAGTCACCTTACTCGGACAAAATGTTAACGGTTACCGCGGCGAGATCAGTAGCGGCGAGATTGTCGATTTTGCCGAGCTACTGCGTCGGGTCGCTGATATCGACGGCATTGACCGCATCCGCTATATGACCTCGCACCCGCTGGAGTTCTCCGACTCACTGATTGAGGCCCATGCCACAATTCCAAAGCTGGCCAAATACCTGCACCTACCGGTGCAATCCGGCTCGGATCGTATTTTGGCCGCTATGAAGCGCAACCATACCGCTCTTGAGTACAAATCACGGATTCGCAAACTTAAAGCTGCGGTACCGGATATATTAATCAGCTCCGACTTTATCGTGGGCTTTCCCGGCGAAACAGAAAAAGACTTCGAACAAACCATGCAACTGGTGGCCGATGTGGACTTCGACTTTTCCTATTCATTTATCTACAGTCCACGCCCAGGCACACCTGCCGCTGAACTGCACGATGACACCCCAGACGAGGTGATCAAACATCGCCTTGGACTCTTACAACACCGTTTGCAGCAGCAAGGCTTTGCCCATACACGGCGCATGGCGGGTACAGTGCAGCGCGTTTTGGTCAATGACTACGCAAAAAAAGATCCAGGTCTATTGCAGGGCCGTAATGAAAATAACCGTAATGTTTATTTCCGCAGTAACAACCCTGCCCTGATCGGTCAGTTTGTTGATATTAAAATCGAGGAAGCCAAACCATTTACTCTGCACGGTACCTTGGTTGAATAGGCTTAATAAGATCAATCACCTTATAAGATAAGGCTATGATTTAACGATATTAGTGGCGCGGCGTGCTTATTTCTGATAAGTTCGCCCGCTTGTGAGCGTAGGGGGAATTATTCGGATAACCGAGTAGCACCGATTACGCAGTGATTTTGAGTGTTTGAGAGGCGGAACCATGCCCAATAAAGCAGATAAAAAAAGCAGTCAATTAATCCGTACTTTTGTCCCTTACAAGGAAGCTAAGGACGAAGAGTATATGAGCGAAAAAATGCGCGCTCACTTCACTAACATCATGAATATGTGGAAACAAGAATTGATGGAAGAAGTGGACCGCACTGTGACTCATATGAAGGACGAAGCGGCTAACTTCCCAGACCCAGCTGACCGTGCCAGCCAAGAAGAAGAGTTCAGCTTAGAACTTAGAACGCGCGACCGTGAGCGCAAGCTGATTAAGAAAATTGATGAAACAATCGAGCTTATCAAACAGGATGAGTACGGTTGGTGTGATGCCTGCGGTGTAGAAATCGGCCTGCGTCGCCTTGAAGCACGACCCACTGCAACCCTATGCATTGATTGCAAAACATTAGCGGAAATCAAAGAGAAACAAATGGGATCATAATCCCGTCTTGTTACGACTAAAAACGGAGCCTTTAAGCTCCGTTTTTTATATGTTTTATGGCCTGCGTGGCCTACCCAACACAATCCACCCGTTGCACCCCGTAGGTCGGGCACTTATGCCCGACACATAGCTCACAGCCGTAAGCCGACACCCCTACTCGCTGGCCAAAGCTGCACGCAACTCCTCTAGAGCGACCTCACAGGCCTCATCGCTGTCATACTGTGGGCTTTGAGCAATGCACTCACCATCCATCCAGATATTCAACTGTTGATCTGCCTGACGCACATCCAAGTCATCCGCAGCGCTCTGCACATGTTTCGAAGCCATACCTGCAGCACGCCCATCAGCAAAAGCCTTGGACAATAACAAATCCTCACCAGCGCTATTGAGCACACGGAAGCGGAAGCCTTCATCGTCTCTAAAGCTGACCACACGACGGGCTTTTCTCGCTTTTTTCTTTCCCGTAGATACATCAGCACCCTGTACGGAAAAACTGCGCAACCCCACAGCTTCGCGCAACTCTTGCAAGAAAGGGGTCGCCACTTGCCGTGCTTTTACCGCACCGGCTTGCAGAATATCTTCCAGATCATCCGGCTTAGCGATCAAATCATGGTAACGCTCACGAGGTTCCGCCAACTGCCCATCTAACAAGCTAAACAAGCGCTCCTTAGCCTCCCCCCAGGCCAGACCTGCTTGTAGATCTTCACGCATGCTTAATTGCTCAGCATGGGTGGAAAACGCCTGATACAAAGTAAACAAGTGTGAGTTATCCGGATCTTTCGCTTCACCGGGCAATTTAGAGTCGGTAACAATGCGCGAAATAGCACTCTTTAACTCTTTGCTCGAAGAAAACAATGGAATGGTGTTGTCGTAGCTTTTCGACATTTTGCGACCATCCAAGCCCGGCAAGGTCGCAACATCTTCTTCAACCACAGCCTCGGGCATAGCAAAAAAATCACGCCCCTTGCCAAACAAATGATTAAAGCGTTGACCAATATCACGGGCCATTTCCACATGCTGCACCTGATCACGCCCTACAGGGACTTTATTGGCATTAAATAGCAAAATATCTGCAGCCATCAACACTGGATAACTGAATAAACCCATGGTTACGCCAGCATCTGGATCCAGCCCTGCTGCTTCATTCTGATCCACCGAAGCTTTGTAGGCATGGGCACGGTTTAATAAACCTTTACCCGCCACACAGGTGAGCAGCCAAGTCAGTTCGGTAATTTCAGGGATATCCGATTGACGGTAAAACGTCGCGCGCTCAGTATCCAAACCACCGGCCAACCAAGTGGCGGCAATCTCTAAACGTGAACGGGCAATGCGTGCTGGATCGTCACATTTAATCAGCGCATGGTAATCGGCTAAAAAATAAAACGACTCAACGTTATCCACTTGGCTGGCAAGAATCGCCGGGCGTATCGCCCCAGCATAGTTACCCAAGTGCGGCGTGCCTGTGGTGGTAATTCCAGTTAAAATTCGCGTGGTCATAATCACTCAATCATTACTAAAAAGTTAAAGACGTTCGGCAACCAGTTGTTTTAACTCAACCAGTCGGCCATGGAAAAAGTGCCCACATTCTGCCACTTTTAACAGCTCATGGGGCTGAGTTAAGGTTTTCGCCCATTGATACACCAACTCTGGATCAATGATTTCATCCTCTTCCGGCTGAATCACCGTCAACTTACACTCGCTGGCCAACTGATGCTCGGCATCAAAGCGCATCACCGCCGGAGCGACTAAATAGACCTGTTCAACTGCAACACCGGTTTGCTGCAAACGGCCTGATAAACTGCCAGCAACAAAACCACCAAAAGAAAAGCCCAGTAAATAAATCGGTAAATTTGGATGCTGCGCTTGCAGCCAAGCCAACGCTGCTTGGGCATCATCCACTTCACCACTGTGCATATCGTGCTCACCCTCGCTCTTACCGGTGCCACGGTAATTAAAGCGCAAGGTGGCTAAACCCGTATCACGGGCAGTGCGCTGTAAAGTGGAGACCACCTTATTGAGCATGGTGCCGCCTTGGCTCGGGTTGGGATGGCAAATTAAAGCGATGCCGCGCGCATCAATAACGGGCAAATGTAAGGCTTGTAAAGCGCCTACTGGGCCGTCAATCATTACAGGGGTTTCACGGGCTAACAAAAAAGGACTCCATAACCCTCATTGGGGTAAAATCGTCTAGTGGAAAATATTGTTAATAAAGCAGATACTATCTTAAATAGGCGCCCGCTCTATACTATACAGAGCAGGCAAAAATGGTTAACGTAAAGCAAAGCCGTATAAAGAGGAAGTCTAGTGGAACAGTCACTCCCCGTTTGGTTAATTCCAGCCCTCACGTTAGTGGGTGGTATCATTATTGGCGTTATTTTAGCACGTGTATTACAGCGTACAGCACCAGGAAAGACTCAAAATCAACTGGATGAACTCCAAGAGCGTTTCGATAGCTATCAAAGTGAAGTGGTCACCCACTTTAATACCACTGCTTCGTTGGTCAAAAAGCTCACGCAAAATTACCAAGACGTTCAAGAGCACTTATCTGTAGGCGCTGAGCGTTTAGCCTTAGACGAAATATCCCGCGAACGTTTACTCGCCAGTTTAGTCGATGATGAACCAAGAACCCGTGGCCGGATTAGAGCGGCACAAGACGACAGCCAGTTTCACGACGCAACACAACCACCACGGGACTATGCTAAAAAACAAGAAGGCGATCCAAGTATGCTTTCTGAAGGTTACGGTTTAAATCGCTAAGCCCTGCCTGCACAAATAACAAGGAGTCCATTGCGGCTCCTTTTTTATGCCCTTTACTTGCCGCAAAGACACTCGGTTTAAATCGCTAAGCCCTGCCTGCACAAATAACAAGGAGTCCATTGCGGCTCCTTTTTTATGCCCTTTACTTGCCGCAAAGACACTCAGCTGAATTAATAGACTGAATTTTATTTTGAAGTACGGCATGCCCGTTTCTGGTTTTACTGCTTAAAAGCGGAATTAAAATCTGTGTATGCCATACCGCGCTGATGCTGCTATTCCCTCAACGAGCCATCCTAGGCTCGATTCGGGCGCAGCGCCGGCGTTGAACCCCGGACGGGTTCATCGACGGATAAACACCTGCCCCGAAGTACGGCTTGCACCACTCTTACTTTTAGCGTTTTAAACTTAAGGCCAGATCACAAAAAACAACCAACCAGCAATTCTTAATCCGACGGCGGACGCACCCCAATAGTTGCATGCAAAGTACGCGGCTGCCCATTACGTAAAATATCTATTTTAATTGTTTCACCGGGCTGCATCCGCGCCACTTGATTCATCGAAGTACGCCCATCTTGCGCGCCTTCCTCAGCAATTTTCAGAATCACATCACCCGGCTGTAAACCCGCTTTAGCCGCTGGACCATCACGATACACACCAGCCACCAAAATACCTGGACTATCCAACAGGCCAAAAGACTCCGCCAACTCTGGAGTTAGCGCCTGCACCTCTAAACCCAGCCAGCCGCGCACCACCTGACCATGCTCAACAATAGAGTTCATCACTTCCAGCGCCAACTTAACCGGAATCGCAAAACCAATCCCTTGTGAGCCACCCGAGCGCGAGAAAATAGCCGTATTGATACCCAACAAATTACCCTGAGCATCCACCAAAGCACCGCCAGAGTTACCTGGATTAATCGCCGCATCAGTTTGAATAAAATCTTCGTAGGTATTAAGACCTAACTGATTACGCCCAGTGGCACTCACAATCCCCATGGTTACCGTTTGCCCAACACCGAACGGGTTACCAATGGCTAACACCACATCACCAATTCGAATCATGTCCGAACGTCCTAAAGTAATCGCCGGCAAATTCGGCAAATCAATTTTTAAAACCGCCAAATCCGTCTCAGGATCACTACCAATCACCCGCGCTACGGTCTCACGACCATCTTTCAGCGCGACAATAATTTGACTGGCACCCGCAGTCACATGATTGTTGGTCAGCAAGTAACCTTCTTTACTGATCAGCACCGCCGAGCCTAAGCTCGACTCCATGCGCTTTTGTTGCGGCAGGTTATCGCCAAAAAAACGCCGAAATTCAGGGTTGCTATACAATTGCGGTAAAGGATTACTCACCACCTTAGCGGTATATAAGTTAGCCACCGCAGGTGAAGCTCGGTTAACTGCATTAGCATACGACTCTGGACCGCTCTCAGCGCTGGTGTAAACCGGTGCTTGCTGTACATGCAGATCCGCACTGGGCAAACCCACCCAATGCGGAAAGCGCTCTATTAATAGCAGCGCCAGCAATAAGCCAACCGTTAAAGGCCATCCATAATCTTTAAAAAAGCGCGGCATAGAGCATTCCAAAATCAACGATGACTAAAAGCCTATAAAGTTCAAACAATACTACATTTCTGCGCTTAGGCTGAAAAAACCGCATTATATAGAGAACCCGCCAATAATTGGCATTATAGAATGCAACACTAGCTTAAAGTATCGTCAAGCCATCTTAAGGAGCCATTATGCCTGTTGAACGTAATATTTTGGTCGAGGCAATTGCACAGTTTTTAAACGTCAACGCCATCAGTGATTACTGCCCCAACGGTTTACAAGTGGAAGGTAAAGCGCAGATTAAGCGCATCGTCAGCGGCGTTACCGCCAGCCAAGCACTCATTGATGCAGCGATTGAGTTGCAAGCAGATGCTATTTTGGTCCATCACGGTTACTTTTGGAAAGGTGAAGACCAGCCCATTGTTGGCATGAAACAACGTCGCATTAAAGCACTGCTGGCCCACGATATTAATTTACTGGCGTATCACTTACCGCTGGATGTACACCCTGAAGTGGGTAACAACGTGCAGCTTGCACAGCGTCTAGGCTTAACCGTGACCGGCCCATTAGAGCCTGATAACCCTGCCAATGTTGGTTTAATCGGTGAGTTAGACGCGCCCTTATCCGCCAGCGAGTTCGCTGCGCGCATTGCAGCAGCACTGGACCGTGCACCCTTAGTGGTTGACCATCAGCAACCGATTAAACGCGTAGCATGGTGTACCGGTGGCGCACAAGGCTATATTGACCATGCGATTGCTGCTGGTGTAGATGCTTATATTACCGGTGAGGTGTCGGAACGTACGTTTCATGAGGCACAGGAGAATAGCATCAGTTTCTTTGCTGCGGGCCACCACGCCACCGAGCGTTATGGCGTACAAGCTTTAGGCGCATGGTTAGCTGAGCGTTTTAACCTTGAGCATCATTATGTTGAGTGCCCAAATCCAGTGTAAGGATATTGCTTCGCGAGCTGAATCACAGGCTCGCGAAGGCTGTCCTGAGGTGTTATGCGCCAGCTGTTGAGCTGGTAACTTAGCGCACCAAGCAAGAAAACTGAGCCCATCACTTGGCAATAATTAATGGATGTTCGCGTTCCGGATGCTGTTGTACTAACACCTCCAAGCCAAACACCTGATACAACACATCCGCACGCAACACGTGTTTCGGCGAGCCTGACGAAAACACGCCACCTTTATCCAGCAACAATAAGTCATCACAATACCGCGCTGCTAAGTTCAGATCATGCACGATCAGCAGCACTGCACCACCCTGATCGGCAAACCGGCGCACCGCCTGCAAAATGCTGTGCTGATGCAATGGATCCAGCATCGAAGTTGGCTCATCCAGCAGCAATACTTGCCCGGCAGTACCTGGCCAGAGTTGGGCTAACACCCGGGCCAAGTGCACCCGCTGTCGTTCGCCGCCGGACAATTGTAAATAACTGCGGCCCCATAAATGCTGACTGTCTACCGCCAGCAAAGCAGCTTGCACAATTTCAGCATCCAGCTGCTGGCCAGTTGAATGGGGCAAACGCCCCATTGCCACCACTTCTTCAACACGAAAAGCAAAGCTCAAAGTGGATTGCTGCGGCAACACAGCCAAATGCTGTGCCCGCGCCAGATCTGGCCAGCTCCCTAGCGCACGACCATTGAGCAAAACCTCCCCTGCTGCGGTTGGCAACTCACCGCATAAGGCTGACATCAAGGTACTTTTGCCCGCGCCATTGGCGCCTAGCACCCCCATCACTCGTCCGCCGCGCAACTCAACATCAATCCCACGCAAAACCGTACAAGCACCACGCCGCACTTCTAACTGACGCGCCTGCAACATCAAAACCTACTCCGCAGCAGTAAATACAAGAAGAACGGCGCACCAATCAATGCCGTGACAATCCCAATGGGCAACTCAGCGGGTGCTAACATTAAGCGCGCCGCCAAGTCAGCAAATAACAATAAGCTCGCACCCGCCAAAGCAGAGGCTGGCAATAATATTCGGTGATCGGGTCCCACTGCCAAGCGCAAGATATGCGGCACCACCAAGCCAATAAAACCAATCATCCCCGCCGCCGCAACTGCAGCACCCACACCCAGTGCAGTGCAGAACACCAGCTCACGCTTAAGCTTCTCCACCGCGAAACCCAAGTGCCGAGCTTCTGATTCACCCAGCAATAAAGCATTCAGTGCCTTGGCGCGGCGTGGCAACCACACAGCCACAGCCAAGGTAATCAACAATAACGGCCATAAACGTGCATAGCTGGCACCGTTTAAACTGCCCAAATTCCAAAAGATCAGGCTGCGTAACGTGGCATCATCTGCTAAGTAAGTGAATAAACCTATTGCCGCGCCAGCCAATGCGGCCAAAGCAATCCCCGCCAAGAGCATGGTTGCAACATGGGTTTGCCCATCGCGCCGACCTAACCGATAGACCAACGCTGTCACAGTTAACCCGCCGGCAAAGGCACAGACGGATAAGATATAAGGACTCCAAGCAGCCGGCATACCGCCGAGCATAGCCCCACCCACTATGGCCACCGCAGCACCTAAGGCAGCGCCACTGGATACACCTATTAAGCCCGGATCCGCCAGCGGATTACGAAACAATCCTTGCATCGCCACACCGGATAACGCTAATACCGCGCCTACAGTTAAACCCAACAACGCACGGGGCAAGCGAATCTGACTGACAATCAACTGTGCCTGCTCCAGAGCCGGGGTGCTGGTCACAGCAAAACCCAGATTACGCGCCAACACTTTGGCCAAATCCTGCACACTGATGCTCACCGGCCCCAACGCTAAGGATAAAGCAGTTGCCACTGCGAGCATGACGCCCAGCAACACAAATAATCTATAACGGCTGTTTAACATTAATTTTGATCAACTTAAGTTGGCTGACTTCTATGAAAAACTGCACTATAGCAGCGCTTCTCAAGCAGCATAAGCATAGATGCTTCAGTATCTTGCCTAGCTCATGTGCCCCATAGCGCCCTTTCCATGGTTTGTTGAGCTTAATCCGACTTCCTACCTGTAAATAGAAAGAATTACCGACGCGCACGGTTTAAGCCGCGTAAAGCCCCATAGGTAAACGTTTTTACCCCAGTGCTCACAAGCCCAAAGTGAAGCCTATGACACTTCCCCCTGAACCAGCGTAGTTAAAAAAGCTCACCTAAAAAACATCTGCCTATCGGTCAGCTGTATAACAGATACAAAGCCATTAACCTTCAGGTAGAATCAGCACCTATCCACGATCCAGTGCTTACATTACAGCTGTTGTCGTAACCATTAACTAATGAAGTATGCGCCTTGAAAGTTTTAATTTTTACTCTCATTGTAGTTGTTTCACTTATAGGCCTACTGAGCCCTGTCCCGCCACCGCCGCTTTTTAAGCACATTGGCTTTTTTTTACATTGCTTGGGCTTTATTGTGCTGTCATTAACTGCACGCATCACATTTATCCGCGCGCCCGCAGCTGTAGTGTGGGGTGTTTTATTAATTGCAGCCCCTGCTACTGAGTTTCTCCAGCTGTTACAGCCTGCACGCGGCTTTAGCCGCATGGATATTGTCGCGAACTTAACTGGTGTTTTTTTAGCTGCCATCATCTGGAGCTTTTTAACTCTGCTTTATAGATACTACTTAGCGCGCAAAACACGCGGATAAACTCAGTCAATCACGCGGATAAACTCAGTCAATAAACCCCTTAACTCAGCTCTTATTTTTCTTCTAAGTGCACCACTGCAGTTAAATGAGAGAAGTGATTGCGCAAAATTTATGCAAACGATAGCGCTTACTACGCCCACCTGCAGCCGTTTTTGCAAATACTTCCAACTCAACTCAATGAGTGAGTTGACGGGTTGCTGTGAGCATGAGCCAAAAGACAGTATTCGAACCATAGGCAAGCTGTGTTCGATTTATGCAATGTGAATTGCCGGCTATGCTAATTCATCGCTCGGCAAGACAGTCACTTGCGCAAACCCTATAGTGAGTCAGTACAGTACCTCTAGGATTAAGTCATGCAGCAAAGAGGGATTTATGAGCAACTCATCACGCTGCTTGTCGCTTCACGCCTAAATCGCGATAGGTTTTATGTGGGTGAGCGAACTCTCGAGGCGACGGAAGCATCGGTGTGATTGTCACGTTTTTTAAACGGTATTTTGCAGCACGCGGTTGGCTTAATTCCCAATGACGATAATCGCTTAGAACAGCAAATTGAGTTGGCTAATCAGTTGTTATTATGGCTTAAAAAGCAGCTCAATGATGATGACTTTTTCGATGAAAATCTGCTTGATAGCCAAGGTAAAATTTTAACCGCCTTATATAAGCTATAAAACCCAGTTGCTGCTGATCTTAAAAAGTATGTTGAAGGTATATTCCCGCTGACGGGTCTGACTCAGAGCGAGCTGTTTTGTGGCAGTAATGCCGGTTTGTCACTAGACACAGAGCTGAAACGTGAAATCCTTTCCTCCGATAAAATTTATTGGTTGGTGTCTTTTATCAAGTGGACCGGTATTCGCATCTTCCGTAAAGAGCTGGAAGAGTTTACCCGCAGTGGACGTCAACTTAAGGTGATTACCACGTCTTATATGGGGGCTACAGATGCCAAAGCCGTTGAGTTCTTAGCTAGCTTACCCAACACCGAAATAAAGCTCAGCTACAACACCCAGCGTGAGCGGCTGCATGCCAAGAATTACTTGTTTATACGACATACGGGTTTTGATACCGGCTATATCGGTTCATCAAAGATGCGAAGTTTCTCTTTATTGCTCATCGCCAAGAAACTCTTAAGCAAGCGCAAACTTCTTATCGTGGCGTGTTACGCAATGGTAATTTTGGCGAGTTGTGGGTGGCTGGCGCTCAACCTGAGCATTACCGTCAGCTGTTTGCCTCGATTCAAACCCTGAATAACCAGCTGGCGGATTTGTCTTTATCGGCAGATTACTACGGCTGCATAGTGATTGATGAAGTGCACCATCGTGCATTAGCGTTTTGTGTCAGCCGCGAACATGCGGATTTTATGTGCCAGCAGTTTTTGCATAAGTTAGCAGTCAATGACTTCACCTTAACAGCGCAAATGCATCAACGTATGGCTGTGATGTGCCATTATGATTTTTGGCAAAAACCGGGGTCAGCGTTAGATTTTTCCGCCTTGGCGGATAGCTTAAAAGCGTTAAATCATTCACAGTTAAAAGCTGAGCTGGTGGATGTAGTGGCCGTGTTAATTAACCGTATTCGTCACGAGCAATTTACTTTAGTAAACCTTGCACAAAATCCATTAAAAGCCCATGCGCGTTATACTCGCGAGCAAGTTCTGGCTGGTTTTGCTGTTACCACCTTTGACTATCAAAACCCCGCGCGTGAAGGGGTGTTGATGATTGCTGAGCAAAATATAGAATTGCTTTTTATGACACTGAATAAAAATGAAAAGCAGTTTTCGCCAACGACTATGTATCACGATTATGCGATTAACGAGCAACTTTTTCACTGGCAATCACAGAACAGCGCAGGGCCAGAAACTGGTAAGGGTTTAAATTATATCGAGCATCAACAAACCGGTAAACGTTTATTATTATTTATGCGTGAGCACAGTAAAGATGAATATGGCAGCACTATGGGCTTTGTTAATTTTGGTGAAGTTGAGTACGTTTCACATCATGGCAGCCAGCCGATGAATATTACTTGGCAGCTCAACATGCTCATGCCAGCCTTTATGTGGAAGCAGGCGGCGAAGTTAGCGGTGGGTTGAAGCCAGTAATGCTAGCGTTTAGCGATTTTAAAAGACTCTAAATTCAAAGCATTCACTCTTGGTGCCGACCTTAATGTCGGTGCCAAGTTAGAACCCTATACATCATTGATGTCCTATCTTTCGAGTGCTATCTTTGTGTTAATTATCAACACAAGAGAGCTTTCTGATGGCTAGAACAACCAGTGTGACTATAGGCTTACAGCTTGATGAGTTTATCGGCAGGCTGATTGAATCAGGGCGTTATAACTCAGCCAGTGAGGTTGTGCGCTCAGCGTTACGCCTGCTTGAGCAGCAAGAAAACCAAGCTGAGGCATTGAGAAATGCTGTGGCTGCAGGAGAGCATAGCGGAGAAAGCCAGCTGTCTTTGCGTGATATTGCTGCTCAAGTCAAGCAAAAGCACCATGTATAAACTGTCGAATCTTGCTGTTGAAGATTTTACAGCTATTTATGAATATACTTTTCTGAACTTCGGGGTGGCTCAATCAGATCGTTATACAGAGCAATTAGAAAGCACGCTCAAACTATTGGCGAGTTCCCCGCTTATGGGGCGCGAGTGTGCAGACATCGCAGTTGGTGTTCGCCGTCACGATCATCAACGACATGCTATTTTTTATCGTCATCGAGAGCATGATATTTTTGTGATCCGAATACTCCATCAGCAAATGGAGCCGATGAAGCATTTCTTTGAACTGCAGATTGAGTAGCAGGAAGTGTTTGTAGCTAGAGCATGCTGTGCTGAAGAATATTAAAAAGACACAGAGTATATAAAGATGAGCCTAGGTCGCAATGATCTTTGCCCATGTGGCAGCAGTAAGCATAACTTACTAATGCGACATAGCGTGTCACAGCGATTAGGTTTACTCTCAACACAGGAGCTGTAGTGCTAGTGACCTGTTTTTACGGGATCATTACAGCCACCACTCGCTGTGGAGAGCAGTGGTCTTAAATTGAGTCACAGCGGCTGAACTGTACCGCTGTGACTTTTATTTACTCACCCAGTGCCGCTGCATCTTTCACGACACAAGCAAAGAAGTCAGCTAGAGCCACCAACTCCATTTCATGCAATGCTTTGGCATCAAACATCTTTAGCGGCGCGCACAGTGGCACTGACACACATATGGGTCATAAATCCGCAGACAATCAAATCAGTACGGCCACTACTTTGTACAAACTCTTGCAAACTGCTGTGGGCAAATGCATTGGGTAAAGGTTTATCAATTACTGCTTCGCCTGCAATGGGTGTCAGCTCGTCAAAAATTTGCCCACGCGGCCCCTCCGGATCAAACAGATAGCCCGGCACACCGATATGACGAATATGCGCGACCGGTGTGCCCTGGGCACGTGCCGTGGTTAATAATTGTTGGATCTGTAACGTGGCTGGCTCGACATCGGGCAGCTGCATATCACCCATACGGTATTCATTTTGCGCATCGATAATGACCAGCACCGCATCCTGCCATTGTGCTGCGGCATGTTCGCTGCCGGTTAACTGAAATAATGTTGCTAACTGACTCATTGTTATTCTCCTACAGCAGGCTCTAGTGTCATCATCGCTGTGAGCTGCCTCATTGAAGTTCTCTATTTGCTATGCTTAATGGCCTAACAATAAGCTACCCTACCTTATCTAGGTATTTTTATTAGCCGACACAGGACAACTGCCTAATATTTTACTCTACCGATTCTCTGTGCATGTCACTGTGTCTGTTAAGGAGCCCCACTGTGTCTGACTTAGCCAAAATAACCCTCTTTGCCCTTGGTGGTACCATTTCTGCCCACCACCCCGATCGTTTAGAGCTCTGTGATTACCGCACCGGCCATTACAGCCCGGCTGACTTTTTAGCCGCTATCCCCGAGCTCGCCGACTTAGCCAAGATCAATCTAGTGCAACTGGATAACGTCACCAGCACCGCCATTGATACCACCCACTGGTTTGAGTTAAAAGAACGTATCGAGCAATGCCTGCTGGAGCAAGATGCGGTAATCATTACCCAGGGCACCAACACCTTAGAAGAAACGGCTTTTTTTCTGCACCTCACTTTAAATACCACTAAACCGGTGATTATCACTGGAGCGCAAAAACCCTTGTCGGCCTTAGGCACTGACGCCTACTTTAACCTGCTCAATAGTTTTTACGTGGCGGCGTGTCCACAAGCAACCGCCCAAGGGGTGCTGGTGGTGATGAATGATAAAATTTACTCGGCACAGGATGTCACTAAAACTCATACCTATCACTTGGAGTCCTTTCAAGCACCCAACAGCGGTCCTTTAGGGCGAATTGAAGCCAATCATCAGGTGCGGTTTATCCATAGTCCCCTGCTACCTCATACAATTAACAGCCCGTTTTGCACAATTACATCACCTAGTAAAACTCCTTATATTCCAATTATTTACTCCCATGCTGGAGCCGATCAGCAGCTGCTTGAAGCTCTGTTAGAGCATACCCAGCTTGATGGTTTAGTGATTGCTGGCACTGGTGCTGGACGTTGCTCACCACTGGAAGAACAAGCCCTGTATAAAATCCACGCACGGGGTATTCCAGTGGTGATGACCTCACGGGTGGGTGCGGGTGGCGTGGTACCCATTGAGCACTACCAACAGCTGGACTTGATAACACTGGGTGACTTATCCGCACAAAAAGCTAGAATTTGGTTGCTTTTACACCTATTAAAGCAAGCGCAAAACACCACCTCTGTTTAATAAAAATTGGGAGCACATTATGAAGCCAACGCCTAAACCTCCTTTATTTAGCAGCAAGTACAAAATATTCGCCCTGATCCTGGTCCTGGCAATTATTACTGCAATTGCGCTACCTAAAGCACGTCAATGGTTGTCGAGCGCTACTGATTTAGCGCAGAATGAGCAGCAGAGTTAACCCCCAACCAACTCAGGTTAAGCGGAGTCAATGATGCCCAATGCACTGTTAACAGAACTCGGTATTGAACTGCCGATTATTCAAGCGCCCATGGCCGGCACTGCTACGGTTGCTTTAGCCGCTGCAGTTTCAAACGCTGGCGGTTTAGGCTCCCTCGGTTTAGGCAGCAGCACTGTGGCACAAGCACGGGAACAAATTCAGCAACTTAAACAGGCCACAGATCAACCTTTTAATGTCAACTTTTTTTGCCACCAGCCCGCCAGTGTTGATGCCGCTCGTGAGCAAGCGTGGCTTAAGTTATTGCAACCCTACTTTGCTGAATTTTCCGCGCAACCACCCAGCCAATTAGACCCTGGCAACCCAAGCTTTATTGATAACCCAGCCATGCTCGAGATGTTGCTTGAGGAGCGCCCGCCGGTGGTGAGTTTTCACTTCGGCCTACCCGATACAACTTGTATTCAAGCACTGAAAAACGCAGGGATTAAACTCTTAGGTTGCGCCACCAACCTAGCCGAAGCGCAAGCCATTGCAGCAGCTGACTTAGATGCCATTATCGCCCAAGGTTTTGAGGCCGGTGGCCACCGTGGCGTATTTGATCCGGCGCAGGATGTGAAACTCGGATTGTTTAGCTTGCTGCAACTGCTCAGTAAAAAGTGTCACTTACCCATCATTGCTGCTGGTGGAATTATGCACGGCCAAGCCATTGCTCAAGTGATGAATATGGGTGCCAGCGCCGCACAGCTGGGCACGGCTTTTATTTTATGCCCTGAGTCTGCAGCCAATCAGGCCTATCGTGAGCAGTTAAAAAGCGCACGGGCTTATACCACTGATGTCACTGCAGTGATCTCGGGTCGCCCAGCGCGGGGCTTAGTCAATCGTTTTCATCGCCAGTTGGCCGATAAACAGCACCTGCTACCCGCCTACCCCAGCACCTATAGTGCTGCTAAAGCCTTAATTGCCGCTGCCAAGCAACAGGAGTGCTATGACTTCGCAGCATTTTGGGCCGGACAATCAGCGCCTTTAGCCCGCGAAATGCCCGCAACCGAGCTCGTCGAGTTGCTAGCAAAAGAATGGAAAAATGACAGTGTTTACTCCTTCTAAAGCGCATTAAAAATGAACTATCAAATCATTCCCATCCAGGCTCAACATGACCCTGCTATCTGTCAGATTATTCAACAGGTCGGCGCGCAATACGGTGCTGTGGGTGAAGGTTTTGGGCCAGCCGACGCAGAAGTCAGCTGCATGAGCCAGCATTACTTAGCTGAAGATCGCAGCCAGTACTTAGTGGCGCTCGTGGAGGGTCAGGTGGTCGGTGGCGCAGGCATTGCGCCCTTTCTCCATTACCGCGACATCTGTGAACTGAAAAAGCTCTTCCTGCGACCCAGCAGCCAAGGGTTTGGCATCGGTAAAGCCCTCACCCAAGCCTGCTTAAACTTTGCCAGCCAGCAAGGCTATCAACAGTGTTATTTAGACACCTTAAGCACGATGCACAACGCCATTACTTTATATGAAAGTTTTGGCTTTAAACATCTGAGTCAACCATTCGCCGGTTCTTTGCACGGCGGTTGCGATGTATGGATGCTGAAGGACTTATAGAGCGTCGCCGACTGCTCTGTTCGACAAGAAAATTTCAAGCTTGCTGCACCACCCAGCAATCGTTGACTCGCTACTTTGCTAGCCCAAGCAGGCCTTCAATGACGCTTTGTCTCTTCAACCCTAGGCCATTCGTAGTACGTTGCTCAGAAAACGCCCATCGCCAATGGTATTTTCCTTCTCAGTGGTGAATACTGAGTTTCAGTCAATAGTAAAGATGACCCACTCATACAATGGACAGATAATTGTTGTCTAAGTTATCTAGAACAATAAAATAATAAAGGTTGGCCGACTACTATGAAATTTACTCCTGCGAAACTTATACTCTCAAGCCTGTGTTTTTCTTTGTTGTTAACTGCGTGCTCCTCGGAAGAGGACTCCGCTAAAGCACCAGCAGCATCCACAGATCAAGCCACCAGTAGCACTCCAGCAGTTGCGCAAGATAAGCTGCAAACCCGCTTTGTCACCATTGCCACTGGCGGCGCATCCGGCCCTTACAATATTATCGCAACCACCTTGGGTGAGATTTATAATAAAGCCTATGGCGTGAACTCGAAAACCCAAACCACCGGCGCATCGGTGGAAAACATTAACTTGATGAACCAAAACAAAGTGGAAATGGCCTTTGTTATGAGTGATGTGCTCAGCGATGCTTTAGCTGGAACCAACAGTTTTAAAAATAAGATTGAAAACGTACAACAGATGGCTGCGCTTTACCCGAACTACGTGCAAGTGGTGGCCTCTAAGCGTTCTGGGATCAAAACCCTAGACGACTTACGTGGCAAGCGGGTTGCCGTGGGTGCACAAAACTCAGGAGTGGAAGTCAACGCGCGCAATATTCTCAATGGCCATGGCATCACCTATGACGACATTAAAGTGGACTACCTAGGCTATGCTGAAGCAGCTGATGCGCTAAAAGGCGGCAAGCTTGATGCTGCGTTTCTCACCAGCGGCCTGCCCAATGCTTCACTGTTAGAGCTTGAGCAGGGTTTTGACCTGCAATTGGTCTCTATTTTGCCGGATAACATTGCTAAGATTGCTAAGGATAAAAGCTATTTTATCGCTTTAGATATTCCTGCTAATACCTACGGCAATGCAGAAGCAGTCCCCACAGCGGCAATTATGAATGCGTTAATTATCCGCTCTGACTTAAGCGAGGATGATGGTTACAAGCTGACCAAAACCTTCTTTGAGAACCTCGACAATTTGCGTAACTCACACCAAGCGATGAAAGATGTATCACTTGAGCAGGCTCAACAAGGCTTAGTCGCTCCCCTGCATCCCGGCGCGCAGAAATACTATGCTGAGCACGCCACGCAATAAACTGGTGCTGATGACACTGGGTGCTACTGCTGCACTCAGTGTTATTGTTTTCACTCGTCCAGTTACTGTATTACAGCTGACAAGTACCGATTTTCAATGTATTTCAACAGTGCAGTTGTTTGAATTACAGTGGATTCATTCGGTTGAAAAAGAACTCTGGCGAGAGGCTTTTCAAATCAGCGGTCAAGAGCTGTTACTGACGACAACGCAATTTAAAACCTTTGGTGCGGGCACACCCAGTAACGCAGATCTTATCGCCACTAATGATGGCTGGCTGCACTATAGAATTGATCGTTTACTGCCACATATAGATTGGATTACTTCATCTCATGTTGAATCAACAATTTTGACTGAGCTGGGTACATGGCCGCTTTATCAGGACTTTGCTGATTACGCTGAAATACAGCTTCAGGTAATACAAGCACCTCGTTGGCATTATTTTACCCAGGAGTCCTGTGATGACTACTTCAAAAAATCTTGATACTCCGATTGATCAAGCACAACAGGAAGAACTGTTAGAAAAGTTTGACAAGACTTCAGCTTTACGTACGTTTACCAATAAGAAAGTTCACTATTTTGTCTTTGCTTTAGCGGTTATGTACTCTCTTTTCCACTTGTACATCACCTACAACCCCCTACCTGAACTGCTGCAGCGTAGCGCCCACGTCAGCATTGGTTTGTGTCTGATTTTTTTACTCTACCCCGCAGGAAAAAACTCCAGCCGCAACCACACCTCTTGGTTAGACTGGTTGTTGTTCGCTGGCAGTGCCGCGTCTGCGACCTACCTCTTTATGGAATACCAAAGTATTGTCACCACCCGCGGTGGTATTCCCAATATGGCAGATATCATTTTTTCGATGATGACTGTGGTGTTAGTGTTTGAATCAGCGCGGCGCATTATGGGCTGGGGCTTGCCTATTCTGGCACTGATCTTCTTAGCCTACCCTTTTGTCAGTGGCTTTGAGTTTATGCCGGATCGTTTAATGACCCGTACCTTTGATCTAGGTGATATTTTCGGACAGATGTACTTAAAAACCGAAGGTATTTACTCCTCCGCCATTGGCGCTTCAGTCACCTTTATTTTCTTATTTATTTTATTTGGTGCATTTTTATCTAAATCTGGCATGGGCCAATTATTTAACGACTTAGCCCTAGCGCTGGCCGGTCATAAACAAGGTGGCCCGGCCAAAGTTGCGGTGATCTCCAGTGGCTTTATGGGCAGCATTAACGGCACTGCGGTAGCCAATGTGGTGGGTACCGGTGCCTTTACCATTCCACTGATGAAGAAAATTGGCTACGACAAAAACTTTGCCGGTGCAGTAGAAGCCAGCGCTTCAGTGGGTGGGCAAATCTTGCCACCGATTATGGGCGCCAGTGCTTTTATTATGGCGGAGACCACTGGGGTCAGTTACAGCACCATTGCCTTGGCTGCGGTTTTTCCCGCATTGCTGTTTTACCTTGGGGTGATTGCTCAGGTGCACTTTCGCGCAGGCCGCGACAATTTAAAAGGCATTCCCAAAGCTGATTTGCCCAAGGTGAAAGAAGTCCTTAAAGAACGTGGACACTTATTACTGCCCATTATTGGTTTGGTGGTTTTACTGTTCAAAAATATCCCGGTCAGTTATGCCGCGTTTTACACCATTGTGTTTACCGTTATTGTCAGTAGCCTGCGTAAATCAACGCGCATGTCGATTGCTGATATTTTTGATGCGTTAGCCGATGGTGCACGCCAATCCCTGTCAGTGATGGCCGCTTGTGCGCTGGTGGGCATTATTATTGGGGTGGTCAGTTTAACCAGCTTTGGCAGTGTTATGACCTCATCGATTATGAGCGTGGGCGCCGGCTCGCTGTTCTTAACCTTGCTCTTTACCATGCTGGCGTCAATGCTACTGGGCATGGGTTTACCCTCAATTCCGGCCTATATTATTACCGCCACCATGGCGGCACCGGCACTGGCCAATTTTGATATCCCCATTTTAGTGGCGCATATGTTTGTGTTCTATTTTGGTTTATTTGCCAATATCACCCCGCCAGTTGCTTTGGCCTCCTTTGCTGCTGCTGGCATTTCCGGCGGGGATCCAATGAAAACCGGTTTTCAATCATTAAAGTTAGCCTTGGCCGGTTTTATTGTGCCCTTTATGTTTGTCTACAACCCAGCCATGCTGATGCTCGACACCACCGATTCATTAATCACCAGTAAAGAATTCCCCTTGCCCAGCTTTTGGGTCATCGCCAGCATTACCGTGACGGCCATTGTTGGCATTACCGCGTTAAGTGCTGCGGTTGAAGGTTACTTTAAGGGGCCATTGAATATACTGCTGCGGATTGTGTTGGCCGCAGGTGCTTTTATGCTGATAGTGCCAGAACAACTGACTGATGTACTGGGTATGGTCATCGTTGGTTTGGTTGTCGCTTGGAATATACTGCAGGCTAATAAACAGCAGGCTCACGGTGGCTAAACAGCTCCTATTTATTCGCTGTTGCTAGCGCCACATCCGCAACAAAAACGGTATAAGCTAAGTCAGACCAGATGCACCATCGAGCCAAACCACAGGTAACACACAACGAGAGACGCTATGCCGCAATCAGAGAAAGTATTACAGATTGATATTGTTTCCGATATTGTTTGTCCTTGGTGCATCATCGGCTATCGACAGCTGGCCGCAGCACTGCAAGCCAGCAACACTGCCCATGAAATCCATTGGCATCCGTTTGAACTGAACCCTGAGATGCCGCCTGCAGGGCAAAATATGGGCGAACATTTGAGCGAGAAATATGGTTCCAGCGCACAAGAATCCGCAGACAATCGCCGTAGCATTACTGCGGCGGGCGCAGATGTTGGCTTCGTATTTAATTTCCGCGATGACACGCGCATGCACAACACCTTCAATGCCCACCAACTTCTGCATTGGGCCAACCAGCAAGGACGTATGCACGACCTGAAGCAGGCTTTGTTCAGTGCTCACTTCACTGATAATCGCAATCTGTCTGATCACACTGTGCTCGCCGAGATAGCTGCAGAAATCGGCTTAGACCACGCTGAAGCCCTAGCAGTGCTTGCCGATCAGCGCTTTGCTCAAGTTGTTCGTGAGGCTGAACAGGTCTCCAGAGAACAAGGGATACAAAGTGTGCCAGCGATGATCTTTAATCGCCGTCACTTGGTGGCTGGCGCGCAAGGGGTCGAAAACTACAACAGTATTTTGCAACAGCTGGCGCAAATGCAGGACTAAAACAGCCTGCCAGCTGAATCACTACAGTTAACAAAAGGGTAAAAACATGGCAAAGACACCTCAGTATGAACCACCACAGGTCTGGACTTGGGATGCGGAAAGTGGCGGCGAATGGGCGAGCATCAACCGCCCAATCGCTGGCCCGACCCACGAGGCAACCCTACCCCGTGGCCAACATCCGTTGCAGCTTTATTCGCTGGGCACACCCAATGGGCAGAAAGTGACTATCATGCTTGAAGAACTGCTGGCCTTAGGCGTCAGCGGCGCTGAATACGACGCTCACCTGATCAAAATTAGCGAAGGCGATCAATTCTCATCAGGTTTTGTCGAAGTGAACCCAAATTCAAAAATTCCCGCCCTATTGGATAGCGAAACCGGTAGCCGGGTGTTTGAAAGCGGGGCAATTTTGCTCTATCTGGCAGAAAAGTTTGGCCACTTCCTGCCTAAGGACCCAGCAGCACGCACCGAAGTGTTGAATTGGTTGTTCTGGTTGCAAGGCTCAGCCCCTTATCTGGGCGGTGGTTTTGGCCACTTCTACGCTTACGCGCCAGAAAAGTTTGAATACCCGATCAATCGTTTCACTATGGAAGTAAAACGCCAACTGGATGTTTTGGACCGAGAACTCGCTGAACACCGTTATCTAGGTGGAGATGAATACTCCATTGCCGATATTGCTACTTGGCCTTGGTACGGCAACTTGGTTCTCGGAAAAACGTATGATGCTGCTGAGTTTTTGCAGGTCGAAAGCTATAAAAATGTGCGCCGTTGGGCACAAGAGATTTTTGCCCGCCCTGCTGTGCAGCGGGGGCGCAAAGTCAATCGCACCTGGGGCGAACCTGCGGAACAACTGCATGAGCGCCATGCCGCCTCGGACTTTGACTTAAAAACTCAAGATAAACTGGCGGCTGATAGCAGCGACTAAGCCTACCTATGCCTGCTTTGCCCTAAAACAGACAGAGCAGGCCTGTCTGCAGATTCGATCACTGCTTTAAACCTCAATAACAGCCTGCACTCGAGCTGGGAAAATGTTGCAAGCCAACCAGGCGCTTAGCGCAGACTGATTTGCTTGAAAGAAACAGTTTTTAAGACACAGAAACGAAAAAACCCGTTAAGTATCAACTACTTAACGGGTTTTCGTAAGATGGCGCAGTGGACGGGACTCGAACCCGCGACCCCCGGCGTGACAGGCCGGTATTCTAACCAACTGAACTACCACTGCGCGATTCTTGAAAGATAATGGTGGGTGATGACGGGATCGAACCGCCGACCCTCTGCTTGTAAGGCAGATGCTCTCCCGGCTGAGCTAATCACCCATGGTCTTTCGAAGAGGTGCGTATTATAGGCCTCTAAAATATATTTAGCAAGCCTATCCTTCAATTAAGGCCAGTTGCACTATTTTCCAGCCTTAATTGAGGACACTCCTATTAATTTTAACAAGCGCTGCCGCACAGCAGACTTTTAGCTATTATCAATAATCACCTTAAGCGCTTTTTCTTCGCCGGCATTGCTAAACACCTCGTAGGCGCGCATAAAGTCAGCAAATGGAAAGCGGTGGGTGATTAACTCTGCTGGTTTCAGCTTACCGGACTGCACTGTTTTCAACAGCATCGTTGTGGTGTTGGTATTCACCAACCCTGTGGTCAAAGTTATATTTTTAATCCACAAATCCTGCAGCTGCAGATCAACACTGCTGCCATGCACGCCGACGTTGGCAATATGTCCGCCTGGACGCACCACGCTTTGGCAGATATCAAAGGTCGCGGCAATCCCCACTGCTTCAATCACCACATCAATACCGTCTTTGCTCATGGCCATCAGCTCGGCCGCCGCATCACTGGTCGCGCTGTTAATGACATCAGTGGCGCCAAAGGTTTTCGCCATGGCTAACCGCGAGTCATCGATATCCACCATTATTAAGCGTGCGGGTGAGAAAAACTGCGCGGTTAACAGCGCGGCCATGCCAATCGGACCTGCACCAACAATAGCAACGGTATCACCAGGTTTTACCGCGCCATACAGCACGCCAATTTCAAAACCTGTGGGCAAGATATCGCTGAGCATTACCAGCGCTTCTTCGTCAGCACCTGCAGGCACATGGTGCAGACTGTTATCAGCATGGGGCGTGCGCACATATTCGGCCTGGGTGCCATCAATTAAGTGACCTAAAATCCAGCCGCCATCTTCACAGTGAGAGTAGAGCTGTTTCTTACAGTAATCGCATTTACCACAGGCACTGACGCAGGAAATAATGACACGGTCGCCTTTTTTAAAGCGGGTTACCGCGCTGCCAATTTCCTCAACAATCCCAACGCCTTCATGACCTAAAATGCGCCCCTCAGTCACCGCTGGCACATCACCTTTAAGAATATGTAAATCAGTACCGCAGATTGTGGTTTTAACAATTTTTACAATGGCATCTGTGGGTTGCAAAATTTTTGGAGCAGGTACTGTCTCTAGTGACTTAACCCCTGGACCACCGTACACAATCGCTTGCATTTTATCTGGCATCGTCATACTTCAATCCTCATTGAATATCCTCGTCCAACATGGACCAAGACCGGCAGTAACGTTGCTCAGACAGGTCCAGTGACTTACTGGCTGATGCTCAACTTACTGCTCTAATACAACGACTAGGTGTATCACAGAAACACAGATAGTATGCATAACCATTAAGTATTAAGAGCCTGTTAGACATTGCGCTGTCAGTTGCTGCAATAAAACTGAGCAGCCACAGGCTTAGTCAGTCGCACGGCTGGCTAAGAGCGACATACCCAGCTTGATAAGAGCCCTATGACTGAATCCTGCCGTAGAAGGCTGACTCGGAAGGGATAAGCTGCTGCAGGTGCCAAGGCGCGCGCAGCAGCTGTTAGAAGGCAGTGAAACATTGCTCAGCTGTACCGCCCAGCAACAGTTAGTTTGTTGCGATGACTAACGGATGGGTAACGCTAATCGCAGACGGCGTAATGGTGGTACCGTAGGCCAGCACTTCCACCCCAGCAGCTCGAGCCTCAGCCAGCGCTGCCGCATAACCAGGATCAATTTCTGCGGCGGCACGCACTGCAGTAATGCCGGTTAAATTGACGCAATATATCAGTACCGCCCGCTGCCCGCTCGCCGCCAATGCCGTGAGCTCACGCAAATGTTTGGTGCCCCGTGCGGTGACCGCGTCTGGGAAAGCGGCAATATCCGACTCGGCAAAACCTAAGGTGACACTCTTCACCTCAACAATCACCGATTGCTGCTCAAACATCAGGCAAAAGTCTGCTCGGCTGTTTTCTTCACCAAACTTCACTTCACGACGTAATTGGGTAAAGCCCGCCAGCTCAGTAATGATTCCTGCCTGCAACGCTTCTTCCACTAAACGATTGGCTCGACCTGTATTAATACAAGCCACGCGACCATGGGGTGTTTCCACCAACTCCCAACTGGCTTTTAGCTTGCGTTTGGGATCATCATTGCGACTGAACCAAACCCGTGCCCCTTCCTCCATACAGTTTTTCATCGAGCCGGTATTGGCACAATGCGCGGTTACCACACTGCCATCGGCACTCTCAATATCTGCTAAAAATCGCTTATAGCGCTTAATTAAACGCCCTTCCTCTAATACGGGATCAAACTGCATGCTGCGCCTTCCATGTTGTTAAACCACGGGCAATCCGTTCGACCGCCTGCTGTAAGCGCGGCACACTTTGCGTATAAGCAAAACGCACATGCTGATCGGCCCGTGCCCGACCAAAATCCACCCCTGGGGTAATGGCTACTTTTTCGGTTTCTAAAAAATGCCGGCAGAAAGCAAAGGCATCCTCAGCCAAGTCGGAAACATCCGCATACAGATAAAATGCACCTTGCGGTTCCACTTCAATTTTAAAACCCAGCTCACGTAAGGCCGGTAATAGGTAATCACGGCGGGCGGCAAATTCAGCGCGGCGCGCCTCTAAAATCTCTAATGTTTCCGGCTGAAAACAAGCTAAGGCAGCATGCTGCGATAAAGTGGGGGCACTGATATACACATTTTGCGCCAGTTTCTCCAGCTCCGGCACTGCCGCTTCCGGCGCCACCAGCCAGCCTAAGCGCCAGCCAGTCATGCCAAAGTATTTAGAAAAGCTATTGAGCACAAACGCATCGTTATCCACTTCTAACACACTGGGCGCATTCATGCCGTAGGTCAGGCCGTGGTAAATTTCATCCACCACCAAATGCCCACCACGCGCTTTCAGTGCGCTAGATAACCCAGCCAATTCATCGCGACTTAATACCGTACCTGTTGGGTTAGCCGGCGAGGCAACTAAAGCGCCAACACTGTCAGTCTGCCAATGGCGGGCAACTAAATCAGCTGTGAGTTGATAGTTTTCCTTTGGTCCCACTGGCACCAATTGAGCCTCAGCTTCAACCAAACGAAGAAAATGACGGTTACAGGGATAACCTGGATCGGCCAACAACCAATGCTTGCCTGGATCAACCAATAAAGCACTGGTCAGCAGTAATGCCCCTGAACCACCCGGGGTAATCATAATGCGTTCGGGATTAATCGCTAAGCCATAATGGCTGGCATAAAACCCAGCAATGGCTTCGCGCAAAGCAGGCAAGCCCCGCGCCGCAGTGTAACGGGTATGCCCTGCCGCTAATGCTGCTTGTCCCGCCTGAATGATGGGTTCAGCGGTGGCAAAGTCTGGCTCCCCAATTTCTAAATGAATCACATCATGGCCGGCAGCTTCCAGCTCATTGGCTCGCTGCAACAGCGCCATCACATGAAAGGGTTCGATTGCGCGACTACGGGCGCTGTAGGTCAAAGTCATAATATCCACTATAAAAAATAACGCGATGCATCGATCGGCTAGTCAAACTCAGCCAGCTGCTCACACAATTGCTCAAGCGCGGCAAACATCTGCAAGCTGGGCCGTTCCAGACCATGATCCGGCACCTCCAACACTTGCCCTTGTTGCACTGCTCGCAGGGTTGGCCAAGCCTGCCACATCTGCGCTAAGCGCTCACTGCCGAGCAAAATCACATCGGGATTGCGCGCCAGCACAGACTCCACACTGACTTGTGGTGCTGGCAAGGCCAGATCAGCATAAATATTTTCCGCACCACAGACCCGCAGCGCATCACTGATAATTTGCTCGCCACCCAAGGTATACATGGGTGAATCCCATACCTGATAAAACACCCGCAGCGGCACATCACGCTGATAACGGGCGCGCATCTGCGTCAACTGTTGCTGCAATTGTGCAGTCAGCTCAGCACCAGACTGCTGCGCACCCACCAAAACACCCAGCTCGGCAAACTGCTCAGCCAGTTGATCCATAGTCAGTGGGTAGGAAGTAAAGATAGGAATGTCCAACTGGCGTAATTGCCTGAGCTGTATCTCACCAATACTGCCGGGCCAATGCAAAATCAAATCAGGCTGCAAGCTCAACACTGTTTCCAGCTCAAATTGAGCAAACTGCCCCACTGATGCCACATCTTGAACGGCTGCAGGCCGTGGCCCGCCGTCCAAAATACCCACCAAGCGCTGTTCAGCCTGTAAATCCAGCATCATCTCGGTCAACGATGGCGCTAAGCTAATCACCCGCTCGGCTGCTTGCAACGGCAGCAGTACAGCGGTCAATAGGCAAGCGCAGCTCAGGGTCAAAACACGCAGTGCACTCATGATAATTGTTTGGGGGTGCGATACAGCCAAAACAGGATTGGCGTGGCCATCGTCAATAAAACCACTACCGGCATTTCTAAACCTAGAGTCTTAGCTAGAGTGGCCGCCCAAGCGGGCAGACAGGCAAACCATAAGGCTTGCAAACGGCAATGCATTAAACGCTGCCAAGCCGCTGGCTCTTGTGCCGATCCGCGCACCTGCCCCACTGCTATGACGGCATGCTTAAAGCGTTGAAAAGGTTTGTTATTCAGAAATAAGAGCAACAAAGCAGCGGCAAAGTACAGTAGTGAGATCAGCTCAGTGTGCTGGCCTAAACTAAACACATGTGCTGGTAATAACCAAACCGGCAACAATGCTACCGCTAATTGTAACCACCACAACATACGCAATGTGCGACGTGCTTCTTGAGGTTTCACGAGTCGTTTTCTACTTTCTCGGCTTGGTGCTCAAGACCTAAGAGATGACCTAATTTACCTGCCTTAGTTGCTAAGTACAGCTTATTGTAAGGGTTCTCACCCACCTGCAAAGACACTCGCTGCGCAACCTCAACCCCAAACTCGCGCATGGCTTTAACCTTACGTGGGTTATTGGTCATCAATTGCAAAGAGTGCACACCTAAGTGGTCCAACATTGGCCGGCAAATGGAATAATCACGTAAGTCCGCCGCAAAGCCCAACTGCTCATTGGCCTCAACCGTATCCGCCCCGCCATCTTGCAGCTTATACGCGCGGATTTTATTCAGCAGACCAATACCACGGCCTTCTTGTCGCAAATACAATAAGACGCCCCGACCTTCTTTAGCAATTGCCCTAAGTGCAGCTTCAAGTTGCGCACCGCAATCACAGCGTAAACTAAACAGGGCATCACCGGTCAGGCACTCAGAGTGCAGACGACCCAATACCGGCTCACCATTGGCAATATCCCCTAAGGTTAATACTAAGTGCTCCTTGCCAGTTTCTTCATCAAAGAAACCGTGCATCATAAACTCAGCAAACGGGGTGGGTAATTTGGAGGCAGCGACAAAGACGACAGACACCAGAACAACTCCTAGGCTTTTATAAGTGGCGCATTGTAGCGCTTCACCTCTGGCTAGAACAGTCAATCCTACATTATGTGGGTAATTGCTCAGTTACAGTGTTACTCAAACAATGCATCCAGAGCTTCTTCAAGGCGGGTTACCGCAATCACTTCTATCCCAGCAGGCGCTTCGCGCGGGGCATTGGCTTTAGGCACAATGGCCCGTTTAAAACCATGTTTTGCCGCCTCTCTGAGGCGCTCTTGACCGCTGGGTACTGGGCGTATTTCACCGGACAAACCAATTTCACCGAACACTAACAAACCATGCTCCAGCGGACGGTTGCGTAAGCTGGAAATAATCGCCGCCATCAAAGCCAAGTCCGATGCGGTTTCTAAGACTTTCACGCCACCCACCACATTAAGAAAGACATCTTGATCATGGGTGGGAATACCGCCGTGGCGGTGCAGTACCGCTAATAGCATGGCTAAACGGTTTTGATCCAAACCCACCGTAACCCGCCGTGGATTGCCCAAGTGGCTGGTATCCACTAACGCCTGCACCTCAATCAGCATTGGCCGCGAGCCCTCCCACGTGGCCATGACCACACTGCCGGACACAGCTTCTTGGGCGCGATTGAGAAAAATTGCCGAAGGGTTAGACACCTCTTTAAGGCCACGATCAGTCATGCCGAACACGCCCAACTCATTGACTGCCCCAAAACGGTTTTTCACTGCACGCAACATGCGCAAACGGCCGTCTGATTCGCCTTCAAAATAGAGCACCGTATCGACCATATGCTCAAGCACCCTGGGCCCTGCGAGGGAACCTTCTTTGGTGACATGCCCCACCAAAAAAATGGCTGTGCCACTTTGCTTAGCATAACGCACTAATAATGCAGCGCTTTCCCGCACTTGCGCGACCCCGCCCGGGGCTGATTGCAACTGCTCAGTAAAGATGGTTTGAATCGAGTCAATCACCATGACCCGCGGCTTTTCACGGCGGGCAACGGCTAAAATTCTTTCAATGCAGGTTTCAGTCATCACCTTAAGCTGGTCTTGCGGCAAATCCAAACGCCGCGCACGCATGGCCACTTGCTGTTGTGACTCTTCACCGGTGACGTATAACGCAGAAATAGTTGTGGCCATATGGCACAGGGTTTGCAGCAGTATCGTCGACTTACCAATGCCGGGATCACCGCCGAGCAGCACCACCGAACCATCCACTAAACCACCGCCAAGGACGCGATCCAGCTCGCTGGACTGGGTTGAAAACCGCGGAATCTCGGCCACACTAACTTGCGCCAAGGTTTTCAGTTCGGTTTGATCACCAGCCCAGCCAGCGCGGCCAGTTTTCTCCGCAACACCGGCCTCGATCAGCGTTTCTACTAGGGTATTCCAAGTACCACAGGCACCACATTGCCCGCCCCATTTTGGAAAGGTTGCTCCACATTCTGTACAGCCATACATCCGCTTGGCCTTGGCCATACTGCGCTCCCCTGTTTACTTTGCTAGTGACGAGCGTATCAATCTGATACAACCCTAAAACACTGTTATTGTATACAGTGATCTTGCAAATGCAAACCAACAAGCTCAATAGGCAAAAAGCAGCCTCAACCAGCAACCGGGTAACAGACTCTTACATCTAGCCGCCACAACCGCCGCAGCAACCACCAGCAGGATGGGTAATCTTACGCACTAAAATTTCTTGCTGAGCATTGCATTGCTGTTGTAACAACTCTGTTTTTTCTGCATCTAAGGTTTCTGTGCCTGCCTGCACTGCTGCTAAGCGTGCTGCCAGCTGAGAAAACTCCGCGACTTGTTCTGCAAACCTTGGATCATCATCGCATAAGTCCTGCAAGTCTTGCGCTAACTCAGGTTGATCTTTAATTAATGGATGAATTGTAGTTGTCATTAGAAAAACCTCACTGTTGTGTGTAAAAAAACAATACAGCACACACTGAAAATCACTCTTGATTGCAGTCAAGAGCTAAAAATTAGCCAAACACTTGCATCAAATACTAATGACAACCACTCTCAAACGCAGGATAAATCAACCAGCAAAGAGAATGACAATGACTTATTTTACTGATGCCTGGCTCGACCGCCCACGGCCTTACCTACGTATTGTAAATCGTATGACTGGCAATATTTGTCTACAAGTAGAGGGAGAAAATTTAGAAGAGTTGCGCGAGCAAGGAGCGTTGGATAGTAGCGATTTATACAGCACTGAGCCCTAGTTGATTAAAGAGCAGGTCCATCAGTTATTTTTAATGTGCTATGCCCTCGCAACACACTCGGGCACAACACGGCTTAAGTAATTAGGCAACCACTTCAAGCAGTTCAATATCAAACACTAAAGTGCTGTGCGCAGGAATAGTGCCAACCGCCTGATCAGCGTACGCTAATTCGCTCGGCACATATAAACGCCACTTGCTACCACAGTTCATCAACTGCAGCGCTTCAGTCCAGCCAGCAATCACGCCAGATACAGGGAATTCTGCTGGCTCACCGCGCTGATAGGAACTATCAAACACCGAACCATCAATTAAAGTACCGTGGTAATGGGTACGTACAGTGTCTGCTGTGGTTGGCTGAGCGCCGTCACCGCTAGAAATCACTTCATATTGCAAGCCCGACTCGAGGGTGATCACGCCTTCTTTTTTAGCATTTTCTGCCAGAAACTTAATCCCTTCAGCTGCAGCTTCTTTAGCTTTAGCTTCAGCCTCAGCTTCCATACGTTCACGGATAATGGTGAAGCTGGCATTTAACTCGTCGCCTGAAACACGCAGTGGCTCGCCATTGAATGCCGCTTGTAAGCCGGTAACTACTGCTTCAATGCTAATACCTGGTGGTGGATTTTGACGTAACTGATCGCCCATTTGACGGCCGATTCCGTAACTTACTCGTGCTTCATCAGTACTCAAATCTAATTCTGACATGCATGCCTCCATTGGCAATTGAAAAAACCGCACGGCGCGGTAGATTGAAAGTCAATATAAGCGCAATATCCTAACAGAGCCACCAGCAAAACCCGAATTTAAAAGCACAGTTTTTTGCCCCTTGTGGAGAGTTTGACGATGATACGCTATCTGTTTTTAAGTAGCTTACTGGCATTAACTGCCTGCCAATCAAACCAACTGGTCGAATTAGACTACCGGCCTGATTACCCCTACCAAAGTTTACGCACTTGGCAATGGTCTGATCCGGCAGTGCAGTTTGCCCCCAACTCCGCTGAGCAAAAAAGCGATCTTGATGCGCAACGTCTACGGGAGGCAATTAGCCAACAATTGACTCAACAAGGCTTGCAACACAGCAATAACGGACAGATTTTGGTCCGTGCTTGGCTGATTAGCGAGATCCAGCCGCAACGCACTGAAGTACTGCAATATGACTACTGGGGTGGCATTTGGGGGCCAGCACTGCGCGCCGAAACCTACGACAGCACCTATACTGTGCAAAAGCTACAAATTGATCTGTTAAGCGCTGATACGCAGCAACTTATTTGGCGCGGCAGTAACAGCTGGCCACTGCCAAAACAACGTATCAGCCCCAGCGTCCGTGAGACGCGACTGCGCGAACAAGTGCAGCACATTTTACAGCGCTTTCCACCCTACTAAACAGAAGCCGAACCACACAGCATGCGCATCTGAGTCGCTGCATCCTGTGATTACACTATGTCTAGCTCGCTGCTCAGTGCCAAAGGGATACTGCCCAATCAATCGGCTATAGCCACTGGGCAGCAGGCACGTTCAACCTCAATCATCATCAAACTGATAACTGCCCGGCGCAAGGTTATCAAAGCGGGTGTATTTACCTTGGAAAGCCAGCCGCACAGTACCAATTGGCCCGTTACGCTGTTTACCAATAATCACTTCGGCCACACCCTTGTATTCGGTTTCTGGGTGATACACCTCGTCACGGTAAATAAACATAATCACGTCAGCATCTTGCTCAATGGCGCCAGACTCACGTAAGTCAGAGTTAATCGGGCGCTTATTCGGCCGCTGCTCCAGCGAACGGTTCAACTGCGATAGCGCCACCACTGGGCAATCAAATTCTTTTGCCAACGCCTTTAATGAGCGTGATATTTCAGAAATTTCATTGGTACGGTTATCGCTGCCGCTGCCGCCCAACTGCATCAATTGCAGGTAGTCGACCATAATCAAACCTATTTCACCGTGTTCGCGCACTAAACGTCGGGTGCGGGCACGCATTTCCGATGGACTGATCCCCGCGGAGTCATCAATAAAGAGTTTACGCTCTTGTAACATATTGACTGCTGAGGTGAGGCGCGGCCAATCATCCTCATCTAAACGGCCGGAACGCACCTTAGTTTGATCAATGCGCCCCAGCGAAGAAATCATGCGCATCACCAGTGATTCTGCTGGCATCTCTAACGAGAAGACCAAAATGCATTTTTCTGAACGCATTAAGGCGTTTTCCACCAAGTTCATAGCAAAGGTGGTTTTACCCATGGATGGACGACCAGCAACAATAATTAAGTCTGCTGGCTGCAAGCCACTGGTTTTTTCATCTAAATCAGTAAAGCCGGTGGACACCCCAGTAATGGCTTCATCACTGTTAAACAGCGTATCAATGGTATCAATGACATTGGCCAGCAAGTCATTGAGCCCTACTGGACCGCCGGCGGTTGGCCGCGCCTCAGCTATCTGGAAGATTCGACGCTCAGCTTCATCAAGAATTTCATCGCCGCTTTTACCTTCCGGCGAATAAGCGCTGTCGGCAATATCATTACTGATACTGATCAGCTGACGTAAGGTGGCGCGCTCACGAATAATTTCTGCATAGGCTTTAATATTGGCCACTGAGGGCGTATTTTTTGCCAGCTCACCTAAATAGGCTAAGCCACCCACTTGACTGAGCTGCCCCTCTTTATCCAGCTGCTCAGATAAGGTCACCACATCAAATGGCGCATTGCGTTCAGCTAAGCGTGCCACTGCGCGAAAAATCAATCGATGGTCATGGCGATAAAAGTCGCCATCTGACACCTGATCAAGGATGCGCTCCCAAGCATTATTGTCCAGCATTAAACCGCCCAGCACAGACTGCTCGGCCTCAACCGAATGCGGCGGCACTTTCAGCGCTGCTGTCTCTAAATCATACTGCTGGGGAACCTCTAACTCGCTCATGCACTATACCTGTGTGTTACTAAAGATAGACTTCTTGCTGGCTCTTAAACAACAAAAGGCACGCATCTTTACAGATTGCGTGCCTTTTGTACCATCAGTCAAGCAAAGTTAACCGATAGGGCGATTAGCCTGCAACTACAATCAATTTGACTGTAGCTTCAACGTCAGTGTGTAAGTTCACAGTAACGTCGTATTCGCCAGTTTGACGAATTGTACCGTGCGGCAAGCGCACTTCACTTCTATTAACTTCAACACCAGCAGCAGTCAGTGCATCAGCAATATCGTGGGTACCGATAGAACCGAACAACTTACCTTCCTCACCTGTGTTAGCAGTGATAGTCACTTCTATCTCAGATAGTTGGATGGCACGTGCTTCTGCTTCTGCACGCTTCTCGGCAGCGGCTTTTTCAAGCTCTGCACGACGCGCTTCAAAAGCTGCAACGTTTTCTGCGGTAGCAGCTGTTGCTTTGCGTTGTGGTAATAAAAAGTTACGGCCGTAACCAGCCTTAACATTTACTTTGTCGCCCAGGTCGCCCAGGTTTGCGACTTTCTCTAGCAGGATGACTTCCATTTGAGTCTCACCTCTTGAATTTCAACATTCACCGTTCGCGGTATCACGTATCAGTTTTTTGATACTTTAAACCACGAAAATCAAAAACACTATCGACAATAGCCAGTACTACAAGTAACGGATAAATCACCTGCGTAAACAAGACAAATCCGAGATACACACCAATCAGCCAAAATCTACCTGAGCGGTATTTAGCGACTAATCCGTGTACCACGGCCAAGCCTGTGAACAACAGCGGCACACTGCACACTGGGGTTAAAAATGCAGCCTGTATCCCGAGGCTTGGCGCAAACAACATACCAAACACTAGGGGGAACACTATCACCGCAGGCAGACGCAAGCGTTGAAACTCTAACGCAAATCCACCTGGGTTATATAAAGCTGCTTGCCAGTAACGGGCAAGAAGCACACTGAGCACACAGAGTATTTGCAACACTGCAGCCATCAGACCGGTTAATACCGGCACAATCAAGCCGCCCAATTGCTCTTGCTGTTCAGCAGACAACTGCTGGTACAGGTCTGGCAGTACGCTTGGCATTAAAGCGTTTAGCTCTGCAGCTAACTCAGCTAAAGGCTGAGCAAATGCAATGCCCAGCCCCCATGCAAAAGCAACTCCAAGTACCAGACTTGCCAGCAAGGTTTTTGCCCAAGACATACTTACGCGCAACACATGTGCCAGTACTAATGCTCCAAGCAACCCTAATAGGGGACGTGGATCATCAAAATAGGCCCAGACGACAGCGGGTAAAAAAGCCCAAATAATAACGCTCAGCGCATCACTTAGACCACGTCTTAAAACAATTAAGCTTGCTGCAGCAGCGCCGAGCCAAAACATCATTGGCACAGCCATTGCTAAAGCCATCACTAGGATGGCTTGCATACGCCCACGCATAATAAATTCAGCGAGTATACGCATGCACTAATCTATCCAATTCAGAGTACGGCTAAAAATCAATTGCTGTGACTATCGGTGTAGGGCAGCAGAGCTAAAAAGCGTGCGCGTTTGATAGCAGTTGACAATTGGCGCTGATATCTAGCTTTAGTGCCAGTAATACGGCTTGGTACAATCTTGCCAGTTTCTGATACATAAGCTTTCAATGTGTTTAAATCTTTGTAATCGATTTCAACTACATCTTCAGCGGTGAAACGGCAAAACTTGCGACGGCGGAAAAAACGTGCCATGACAGTGGCTCCTCAATTAGCTCTAGGATTACTCATCAACATCTTTTTTACTGTCGTCATCACCGTCTTCTTCTTGCTCGGTGGTTTCGGCAGTTTCAGGACGCTCACGACGCTCACGACGCTCACTACGGTTCTCTTCAGCCTTCAACATCTCAGACTGTTCAGTAACCGCTGCATCGCGACGGATGATCAAGTTGCGTAGCACCGCATCGTTATAGCGGAAACTGTCTTCCAGTTCTGCTAAAGCTTTGCTGCTGCACTCAACGTTAAGCAAAATGTAGTGAGCTTTGTGGATATCATCAATTGCATAAGCTAATTGACGACGGCCCCAGTCTTCTTGACGATGAATTTGACCACCATCTTCTTCGATCAGTTTGGTGTAACGCTCGACCATACCGCCGACTTGTTCGCTTTGATCCGGGTGGACCAAGAACACTATTTCGTAATGACGCATAGATGCTCCTTACGGGTTGTAGCCTGCCGCACTCTGCGGTCAGACAAGGAGTGGATAAGATTTTTGCAACGCCGTTCTGCAACAGCAGTACGCGCAATGCAAGGGCGGTATTCTAAAGAAGCACGCCCAGCTAAGCAAGGCCAGCCGAACAAATAGCCGATTAAACCTATGGGGTTTGACTTATTTGGCCAGCAAACGCTGACGTTGTGCCTCAAATAAGCACACCCCAGTTGCCACTGACACATTCAAACTGCTGACGCTGCCCTGCATGGGCAAATGCACCAAGAAATCACAGGTTTCACGGGTGAGGCGGCGCATACCTGCCCCCTCAGCACCCATCACTAGAATCAATGGACCGGTCATATCTTGCTGGTACAGGGTTTGCTCTGCCTCACCGGCAGTACCGACCACCCACAAGCCTTTTTGCTGCAGCTTTTGTAATGAGCGCACCAAGTTGGTCACAGCAATCAACGGCACCACTTCCGCCGCACCACAGGCCACTTTACGCACTGTGGCATTTAAGGTGGCTGACTTATCTTTAGGAATAATCACTGCATGCACCCCCGCCGCATCGGCGGTACGCAGGCACGCACCCAGGTTATGCGGATCAGTGACCCCATCCAGCACCAACAATAAAGGTGGCTCTGCTAAACGGTCCAAAAGCTCATCAAGCATTTGCTCGCCCCAGATTTGACTGGGGCTGACTTTGGCTAAAACACCTTGGTGCACACCTTCAATCTGCTCATCCATCTCGCGACGGCTGAGCGTACTGACTTGAATCCGCGCTGCTTCGGCTAATTCGCGCAGCACTTGCATCCGAGGCTCACTGCGCCCATCCGCTAAAATCAGCTGTTTAACCCGCTTAGAGTGATGACGCAGTAACGCCTCCACGGCATGTACACCGTAGACATTTTCCAAATCACTCATAGTGGCCCGCCTTGGTCGACTTACTCACTGCTTTACGCTTGCGCACTTTACTTTTCGCTTTGCCTTTTGTCGCTGAGGCTGCATCTTTGCCTTTAGCTGTTTCTTGTGGCTCTGCTGCAGCTTTTTTAGCAGCATTTCGCGCAGTTTTACCCTTCGATGATGGGCGTTTCCCCACATCCACATCAGCTGGATTCATTTCAAAGTCAATTTTGCGCTCATCTAAATCAACTCGCGCCACAATCACTTCAATTGTGTCACCTAAACGGAAGCTACGACCACTGCGTTCACCACTTAAACGGTGATGCACTGCATCAAACTGATAGTAATCACCTGGCAAGGCAGTGACGTGCACCAAGCCCTCCACGTAAATATCAATCAGTTCAACAAACAAGCCAAAGCCTGTTACCGAGGTAATCACCCCTTCAAAACTCTCGCCAACCCGATCCAGCATAAACTCGCATTTCAGCCAGGTCACCACATCGCGGGTGGCTTCATCAGCGCGGCGCTCAGTCATCGAGACTTCAACACCAATCTCTTCTAATTGCGGCAGCTCATAGGGATAAATCCGCGCTTTGGGCATACTGCGCGCGCCAATGCGCTGCACATGCTCGGTTTTTCTCCGTGAACGGATAACGCTACGTATAGCACGGTGATTGAGCAAGTCGGCATAACGACGAATGGGTGAGGTAAAGTGGGTATAAGCCTCGTAGTTCAAGCCAAAGTGGCCATTATTGTCTGGGCTATACACCGCCTGGCTTAAGGAGCGCAACATCACCGTTTGGATCAACTGGAAGTCAGGGCGCTCGCGGACAGCTTCCAATAACGCTAAATAATCTTTAGGGGTTGGATCACCTTTGCCGCGGTTAAGGGTGAGGCCTAACTCAGTTAAAAAACCACGCAGCTTTTCCAATTTCTCTGCCGGTGGGCCATCGTGCACCCGGTAAAGACCCGGTAAGTCATGATCGTCTAAAAAGTTGGCCATGGCCACGTTAGCACATAGCATGCATTCTTCAATCAGCTTGTGCGCATCATTACGCTCGGTGGGTAAGATCTCAGCAATTTTGCGATCCTCACCAAACACAATACGGGTTTCACGGGTTTCAAAATCAATGGCACCACGATTATGGCGTTGCTTTTGTAACGCTTTGTAGACCGCGTATAAATTCTTCACATGGGGTGCAACTGCAGCATACTCAGCCAGCGCTTCTTTACCTTCAGCACTGCGCGGACGCTCAAGCATCGCACTGACCACATCATAGGTTAAGCGCGCATGGGACTGAATCACCGCCTCATAAAACTGATAATCAATCATCTTGCCATTACGGGCTAAGGCGATTTCACAGACCATGGCTAAGCGATCGACATCTGGATTAAGTGAACATAAGCCATTGGAAAGCTCTTCTGGCAGCATCGGAATCACCCGCTCAGGGAAATACACTGAGTTACCGCGCAACATGGCTTCAGCGTCCAACGCTGAGTCAACCTTCACATAATGCGAGACATCGGCAATGGCCACATACAGACGCCAGCCGCCGGACACTAAGTCATCAGCACCCCCTGTGCGCGGCTCACAATACACCGCATCATCGAAGTCGCGGGCATCAGCACCATCAATGGTGACAAAGGGTAAGTCGCGCAGATCAACTCGCCGTTCTTTGTCCTTTTCTTCGACTTCAGCTTTAAAGCGCTTGGCCTCTTTAACCACATCATCAGGCCACACATGGGGAATATCATAGTTACGCAGTGCAACCTCAATCTCCATACCGGGCGCCATATAGTCGCCCAACACTTCAACAATATTGCCTTGCGCCTGAAAACGCGGGGTTGGCCAGTGGGTAATCGCCACCTCAACCAATTGCCCAACCTGTGCGCCACCGGCGCGGCCAGGACTGATCAGCACTTCTTGCTGCATTTTTTTATTGTCGGGTAGCACAAAGCCAATGCCGTTCTCTTCATTGTAACGACCGACAATGGTTTCATGGGCCCGCACCACTACTTCAGCAATAGCACCTTCACGGCGACCACGCTTATCCGTGCCTGCCACTCGGGCTAACACACGGTCACCATCAAAGACTAAACGCATCTGGGTGGGACTTAAAAATAAATCATCGCCACCGTCATCAGGAATTAAAAAACCAAAACCATCCCGGTGGCCACTGACACGACCCACCACAAGGTCCAGCTTATCCACTGGCGCATAAGCACCACGGCGGGTATAGACCACTTGCGCATCACGTTCCATCGCTCGTAAACGACGGCGCAACGCCTCCTGGTCTTCTTCAGAGCTTAAATTGAATTCCATCGCGAGTTGCTCGCGCTTAGCTGGAGCGCCACGCTCTGCCAGATGCTGTAAAATCAGCTCTCGACTGGGGATGGGGTTGTCGTACTTCTCCGCTTCTCGAGCGGCCTCTGGATCGAGGGATTGCCAATCGGCTATCAAATTAAATTACCTTACTTTTTAAAAATAGATCGTGAAGTGAATAATAATTGTTCACTGCACCGTATTGCGCGTCTAATTTAACAGATTTTTTAGCCCGTGGGGGTTTACAAGATCTTTTATCGGTCGTATAGTTCGCGACCACAACGCAATGTGATTGACGTTGTACCATGGAAACAATGCTTCTGTATTGCTTTCAATGCCCAGGTGGTGGAATTGGTAGACACGCTAGCTTCAGGTGCTAGTGCCCGCAAGGGCGTGGAAGTTCGAGTCTTCTTCTGGGCACCATCTTTATAACAGCAAGCGCTACACTGCTCGCTGAATTTAAAACCCGCTTCCAAGCGGGTTTTTTATTGCCTGCTGTTTAAGGTGGCGCACCACCCTAGCACAACCTTTCTGCAGCTTAGACGAAGCTGATTAACACCATATCGGTCAACCACTGCACCACAATCAGCGCCACAACAATTACCGCAGCAAGACTTGCAGCCACTGCAGCCTGGTAGCCACCGCCGCGTTTTGATTCAAGCTTTAAGATAAAACTCACAAAACTCACGGCAAACAACACCGCAGCATAGGGCATGATAAAGGGTAACACCTCAATGTTAACCACTCGGGCAACAATACTGGGTACCGAGGCCAGCATAAAGACTACGCCGGAGATCAGTGCCACTTGCAGCATACTGACAAAGGGTTTGGCAATATACCGGTCCGGTTGTTGAGCAAATAGTTTCAACACCAGCCAGCCGCTGACCACCACATAGGCTAAGGTTACTAAACTAACCAGTGCCGCCGCTAAAGAAAAAAACTGAAGCTCAGTCATAAGACTCCCTGCTAAACAATTGAATACAGATCAAACTATTCCAGCCTATCCCACTGCGCTCTTCATAAGCCCAGCAGCGGAGGCACAACAGTCAAACATTAAACACTTAATACTAGGCGCTAACTTTTCCCAGCCAGCCGCTCCAATGCCTCAGCGCACAGCGCTAGCTTAAAGCTTGCCAGATCAAACGCAGCGCTAATAAGGTTAAGAGCCAATTAAAGATTTTGCCAAAACGCTGGTCAGAGGTTTTTTCCAGCACGCCCAAACCTAACTTAGTACCAACCACCCCTGCTAAAATCATCAGCAGCGCTAAGCCCAACCATTCATAAAAGACAAAACCTGCAGCAGTGTACACTAATGTTTTTGGTGCGTGTTGTAGCGTCATAGTTGCAGCAAAGGTCGCCACCGTTGCCTGACGCTGATCTTGTTGCTGGCGCTTAATAAACGCCGCCACCAAAGGCCCGCTTGCGCCGACAAAGTGACTGATAAAGGTGGTCAGCAGCGCAGCAACAAAAGTGCCCAACGCTCCTGTGGCTACTGCAGGAATAGCCGGCCCCCAGCACAACAGCAAAATAAAACTGGCAATGCTGAGTTGCAAAAACGCTGGTGGCAACTCAACCAACAACAAGCTGGCTAATATAGCTCCGAACACAACACCCGGGGCAAACCAAGCCACCACCTTCCAGTTGATGTGCGCTGCAGTAAACATCGCCCGATTGGCGTTGGAACCCAGTTGCACCAGCCCATGCAATGGAATAATCGCCGCAACTGGGAGCAGCATGCTCATAATGGCTAGTAGCAATACCCCGCCACCAATACCCAATGCAGCAGTCATGGCGGAAGTAAAGCAAGCTGTGGCTATTAAGGCCAGCATCGCCCAAATCGACACATCAGCTGGAACCAACCACTCTAACAGTGCTGCCATGAGCCCACCTCTATCTGTTTCAGCGCAAGGCAGTTAGAGCAAGCCTTACCCACTCACCTTGTCGAGCTGTCAGCGTTTTTCATTTTGGAAGGTTTGATTGGCCTTAGCAAAGCGTGTTGTCATCCCTTCACTGGGCCCTTTACCGAGAATACTTACCAGATAAATAGCCACGCTAGCAAAAACAAAACCTGGAATAATCTCATACAAATCAATCCCGCTGTATTCCTTCCACAGCACCACTGTGACCGCTCCCACTAGCATGCCCGCTAAAGCACCATTACGGGTCATACCGCGCCAAGTGACCGAGAGCAATACCACAGGACCAAAAGCAGCGCCAAAGCCGGCCCAAGCATAGGAGACTAAATCTAACACCTTACTGTTTTGATCCGAGGCCAAATAAATAGCCAACAGAGCAATCAGTAATACCATCATCCGGCCGACCCAAACCAACTCTTGTTGCGAAGCGTTTTTGCGTAAAAAACCTTTATAGAAATCTTCCGTGATAGCACTGGAGCTGACCAAGAGCTGGCAGCTTAAGGTACTCATGACCGCTGCTAACACCCCTGCTAAAATCACTCCGGCAACCCACGGATTAAATAGCAACTTCGCCAGCTCCATAAACACCCGCTCGCTATTGCCATCAACCGCTGCGGCGAGTTCTGGATGCTGAGCAAAATAGGCAATACCAAAGAAACCCACCGCTACTGCACCGCCTAAGGTCAAAATCATCCAAGCAATACTGATGCGGCGCGCATTGGGCATCGCCGCAGAGGACTTTGCCGCCATAAAGCGCACCAAAATATGCGGCTGACCAAAATAGCCTAAACCCCAACCCAATAACGAAACAATCGCCATAAAGGACAAGCCATGGAACATATTGAATGCAGTGGGTTTGACTTGCTCAATAGTTTCCAACGCTGCCCCCATATCACCCAAAGCCAAGATAACAAAAACCGGGGTAATCAATAGAGCAAAAATCATCAAAGTTGCTTGTACTGTATCGGTCCAGCTCACGGCCAGGAAACCACCAATAAACACATAGAGCACCGTGGCTGCTGCACCGACCCACAAAGCTACGTCATAAGACAAGCCAAAAGTGCTTTCAAATAAGCGCGCCGCCGCCACCACCCCAGAAGCGCAGTACAGAGTAAAAAACACTAAAATAATTGCCGCAGAAATAATCCGTAAAATACGGCTGCTGTCTTCAAAGCGGTGGGTAAAATAATCCGGCAGGGTTAACGCATTATTGTTGTATTCAGTGTGCACCCGTAAGCGGCCAGCCACAAACAACCAGTTGATCCAAGCACCGGTGACCAAACCAATGGCAATCCAGCTCTCCGATAAACCAGCAACAAAAATCGCTCCAGGTAAGCCCATCAATAACCAGCCGCTCATATCTGAAGCACCAGCGGACATTGCGGTAACAAAGCTGCCTAGGCTGCGACCACCTAAAATATAATCAGAAAAGTTCTTAGTTGAGCGCCATGCCCATAAACCAATGCCCAGCATCAGCGCGATATAGACCGCAAAGGTCACCAATGTTGGTGTTGAGACACCCATAAAAATACGTCCTTCTGCTGTAGCCATGCAGGGCAACACAGATCACCCAGGATGAGTGCTGCGCAGTTGCTTAGCTCCGTTATAAAATAAAAAACGCAGTTTACCTTGTTAATGCAGGCACTGGGTACTCTTGCACAGCACCTGCCCTGCAAAGTAAGCCTTAAATAAACAAAAACCAGCCTAAGCTATCAATCAACATTGCACTCTGCTCTGCAATGCGCTGTTTAAAAGCTCTCACAGCAGTCACAATTGAAATTATTTAGGCATAAAAAAAGCCGCACTCGGCGGCTTTTCTCAACCCAACAAACTTACGCTTGTTCTGCTTGCTCAGCTTTAGCCTTAGCAACGTCCTTAATCGACAGCTTGATCCGGCCACGGTTGTCCACGTCCAGTACCAGCACGTCAACCATCTCGCCTTCAGTTAGGATATCAGTCACCTTCTCAACCCGCTCATCGCTGAGCATGGAGATGTGCACTAAGCCATCTTTACCTGGCAGGATGTTAACGAACGCACCAAAATCAACAATGCGCTCAACTTTACCGGTGTAGATTTTACCGATTTCAGCTTCAGCGGTGATTTCCTCTACCCGCGCACGGGCTGCTTCTGCTGCTTCTTTGGTGGCGCCAAAGATTTTAATGGAACCATCATCCTCAATATCAATGGACGCATCCGTTTCTTCGTTTAATGCCAGCTCCATGATTTCTTCAGTGACACCTTCGATTTTAATGTCCATTTGCAGCGCGGTCACACCATTGGCAGTCCCTGCTACTTTAAAGTCCATATCACCAAGGTGGTCTTCATCACCCAAGATATCAGTCAGAACTGCGAATTTATCGCCTTCTTTAACCATACCCATCGCGATACCAGCAACCGGTGCTTTCATCGGTACGCCAGCGTCCATCAATGCTAAAGAAGCACCACACACAGACGCCATTGAGCTTGAACCGTTGGATTCAGTGATCTCAGAGACAACACGAATGGTGTAAGGAAAATCATCTGGGTTAGGTAACATCGCAGCAATACTGCGGCGGGCTAAACGACCGTGACCGATTTCACGACGACCGGTTGCGCCCATACGACCGCACTCACCTACAGAGTAAGGTGGGAAATTGTAGTGCAGCATAAACGGATCGCGTTTTTCGCCTTCAAGGGTATCGAGGAACTGTGCATCACGTGCGGTACCCAACGTTGTTGCAACCAAGGCTTGGGTTTCACCACGGGTGAACAAGGACGAGCCATGCACTTTATCCAATACGCCCACTTCAATAGCCAATGGACGTACAGTTTGCGCATCACGGCCATCAATACGTGGCTTACCGTTCACAATGTTTTCACGCACTGTGCGGTATTCGATTACGCCGAAAGCATCTTTAACTTCTGCGGCTGTAGGACCTTCACCTTCAACGTCGCTGGCTAATGCCGCAACCGCTTGCTCACGGACTTCAGCAAGACGCGCATAACGGTCTTGTTTAATAATGATGCCATAAGCTTCTGCAATACCAGCACCAAACTGATCACGCACTGCGTTTAACAATTCAGTGTTTTCAGCTTTTGGCTGCCAATCCCAGCGTGGCTTGCCAACTTCAGCAGCCAACTCAGTAATAGCCTTAACGACCACTTGGAATTCTTCGTGAGCAAACAATACCGCGCCAAGCATTTGGTCTTCAGTCAGTTCGTCTGCTTCTGACTCAACCATCAACACTGCGTCTTTGGTACCCGCAACCACCATGTCTAAACAGGATGCTTCTTGCTGCTCATAGGTTGGGTTGATCAAGTAACCTGTTTCAGGGTGGAAACCAACCCGGGCACAACCAATTGGGCCGTTAAATGGAATACCTGAGATTGCCAATGCAGCTGAGGTACCAATCATCGCCGCCATGTCTGGATCAGTTTTCTTGCTGGTGGAGACAACTGTACAAATAACCTGTACTTCGTTGCTAAAACCTTCTGGGAACAGTGGACGGATCGGACGGTCGATCAGGCGTGAAGTCAGGGTTTCTTTTTCAGATGGACGTGCTTCACGCTTGAAGAAACCACCTGGAATTTTACCTGCGGCATAGGTTTTTTCTTGGTAATGCACAGATAATGGGAAAAAGTCTTTGCTTGGATCAGCTTTTTTCGCACCAACCACTGTACAAAGTACAGAGACATCGTTGTTAACGCTGACTAATACAGCACCACAGGCTTGACGCGCAATGCGGCCTGTTTCTAAAGTAATGGTGGATTCACCAAATTGAAACGTTTTAATAACCGGATTCACGGTATCTTCCTTCTCTATTATGACCTTGGGGAAACTGGTAAGAGCTTGGGTATCGGCCCAACGTGCTCCTTAAAAAACGAAAAACTGGATGCCCAAAGCACCGCGCAAATAACTTTACGCTTAGCACTCCAGACACCCAGCTTCACGTTACAGCTTACGTCTTAACGACGTAGACCCAGACGACCAATCAAAGTCGCATAACGGCCAAGATCTTTACCCTTCAGGTAGTCCAACAACTTACGACGCTGGTTAACCATACGGATTAAGCCACGACGTGAGTGGTGATCTTTAACGTTAGCTTTAAAGTGACCTTGCAGTTTGTTGATGTTATGGGTCAAAAGTGCAACCTGCACTTCTGGCGAACCGGTATCACCTTCAGACTGTTTGTAATCATTGATAATCTGGATTTTTTCTTCGTTACTAAGTGCCATGTTGGGCTCCTTATGTGGACAGGCCGGGAATATTCCCGTGCAAAAGATGAGGTATGACCGTGCCTGCCAACAGCCTACCTGGGTATTTCCTAGGAGCAATTATAATGCACCTAGTAAAACAGAGTCATTGTGACCGAATTAGGCGTCTGGGTGCAACCATTGCGTCATCATCCATTTCACCGACACCGATAAACTCATTGTTATGGTTATATACGCGCACCATTCCCTTTAAAGGCGCCTGCTGGGCGCGCACTGGTTGACCATTGAGCCAAAAGAAACTGCTGTGCTCGGTTAAGTAGACAATTGGCCAGTCTTGCAAACCGCTGTCCATAGGGATCATACAGGCATCCAGTGCTTCTGCACCGCCTTCTTCATGCAAACGTTCCAGCTCTTCTAGGGTGACTGCATGGGTTAAATCAAAAGGGCCGGCCTCAGTTCGACGCAATTGCGCCACATGGGCACCGCAACCTAGAGCGGCACCAATATCCTCGACTAAAGTTCGAATATAGGTGCCTTTAGTGCAGTTCACCAGAATCCGCGCTTGATCACCTTCCAGTGCCAGTAACTCTAGATGATTAATGGTTACCGTGCGTGCTGGACGTTCAACGGTAATGCCGGCGCGGGCCAGCTTATACAACGGCTGCCCATCTTTCTTAAGCGCCGAATACATGGGCGGCACTTGCTGAATCACACCTCGGAACTGCGGCAGTACGGCCTCAATATCCTCGACAGAGACATGCACCGGCTGCGTCTCCAGCACTGCACCTTCGGCATCGCCGGTATCAGTGGTCACTCCCAACTGCATCAGCGCCTCATACTCTTTGTCGGCATCGAGCAAATAGCGGGAAAATTTGGTTGCCTCACCAAAACACAATGGCAGTACACCGGTGGCTAACGGGTCAAGACTACCGGTATGCCCGCCTTTGTCGGCATTGAGTAACCAGCGTACTTTTTGCAAAGCACCGTTGGAGCTAAAGCCATAGGGCTTATCAAAAATAATAATCCCACTGACACTGCGACGCTTACGTTTAACCTGCTGTACCACGCCTTAGTCTCCGCTTGGCTCAGTATTGCGCTGATCTTGCGACACAGCTTTTTCGATCAATGCTGACAAGTGTGCACCACGGCTGATGCTTTCATCATAATGAAAATGCAAAGCCGGCACACTACGCAGCTTCATGGCCTTGGCCAGTAACATTCTTAAGTAACCCGCAGCATCTTTTAACACGCTCAGATTATCTTTAATCAGCTCTGGGGAATTATCACCCATCACTGTGATAAACACCTTAGCATGGCCAATATCACGACTGACATCGACACCTGTCACAGTAATAAAGCCTAAGCGTGGATCTTTCACTTCGCGCGGAATCATAGTGGCCAGTTCACGTTGGATCTGGTCACCAATACGTTGGGTGCGGCTGTATTGTTTCGCCATAACATTCACCTTGCGCTGCACAAAGCAGCTTTGTTCTAATCCATATAAGCAGCAAACGGCAAGGGCAATTGACCAAGGTATTTACCCAGTCAATTGCACTTGCCGTTGCCGATACAGCTATGAATTACAGAGTACGTGCGACTTCGACTTTCTCGAACACTTCGATTTTGTCACCTACTTTCACGTCATTGTAACTCTTAACGCCAATACCGCACTCCATACCGGAACGCACTTCACCGACATCATCTTTAAAGCGACGTAGAGATTCCAGTTCGCCTTCAAAAATCACCACATCATCACGCAGTACACGGATGGGACGGTTACGGTAGACAATACCTTCAACCACCATACAACCGGCGACTGCACCTAAACGAGGCGAGCGGAAAACTTCACGCACTTCAGCAATACCTAGAATCTTCTCGCGAACATCAGTACCGAGCATGCCAGACAGGGCTTTCTTAACATCTTCGATAATATCGTAAATGATGTTGTAGTAGCGCATATCGAGGCCTTCTTGTTCAACGATTTTACGCGCACCAGCATCAGCACGCACGTTGAAACCAAAGATCACCGCATTGGACGCTAAAGCTAAGTTGGCATCACTTTCGTTGATACCACCTACACCACCAGCCACTACACACACTTCTACTTCTTCGTTACCCAATTCAGACAGCGAACTGCGTAACGCTTCCAGCGTACCGCGCACGTCCGTTTTAATAACGATATTCAGTACTTTCTTCTCTTCCTGCCCCATGCTCTCGAACATATTCTCGAGCTTACCGGCATGGGCACGGGCTAACTTAACTTCGCGGAACTTACCTTGACGGAATAGCGCCACTTCACGTGCTTTACGCTCATCCACTACCACCGCCATTTCATCACCCGCTTCTGGCGTACCATCAAGACCTAAGATCTCAACTGGAATGGAAGGTCCGGCCTCTTCAATGGGCAAGCCGTTCTCATCCATCATGGCGCGAACGCGGCCAAAGTTAGTCCCTACTAGAACCATATCGCCTTGACGTAAAGTACCGTTTTGCACCAGTACCGAAGCAACTGGGCCACGACCTCGATCAAGACGCGATTCAATCACCACACCACGACCTGAGGCCGACGGCGTAGCATTGAGCTCAAGTACTTCCGCTTGTAGCAAGACCGACTCAAGTAGCTCATCAATACCGGTGCCGACTTTGGCGGAAACGTGAACAAACTGTGTATCACCGCCCCACTCTTCTGGGATCACATCATGGGCGGCCAAGTCGTTTTTAATCCGATCTGGATCAGCTTCTGGTTTATCAATTTTGTTCACCGCAACAATCAAAGGTACTCCAGCTGCTTTCGCATGCTCAATACCCTCAATGGTTTGCGGCATCACGCCATCATCAGCAGCAACCACTAGAATCACGATATCAGTCGCTTGCGCACCCCGTGCACGCATGGCAGTAAAGGCCGCGTGACCCGGTGTATCTAAGAAAGTGATCATGCCACCTTCAGTTTTCACGTGATAGGCACCAATGTGCTGAGTGATACCACCCGCTTCACCGGTGGCAACCTTGGCCCGACGAATATAATCAAGCAACGAGGTTTTACCATGGTCAACGTGACCCATTACCGTAACCACAGGGGCACGGTGGAATGTTTCACCATCAATCGCCAGCGATTCAGCAAACTGCTCTTCCAGCAAGTTATCGCTCACACGACTGACTCTATGACCCATATCTTCAGCGATTAATACTGCCGTATCCTGATCCAACACTTGGTTGATGGTAACCGGCGAGCCGAGCTGGAACATATACTTAACTACTTCGACGCCTTTAACCGACATCTGTGCAGCTAATTCAGCAACGGTGATGGTTTCACCAATCTGCACGTCACGTACTATTGGACCTGCAGGACTGTGGAAACCATGCTGATTGCTGCGTTTTTTCGCTCGACCACGATTGCGACCACCACGGCGCGAAGTTTCGCGCTCATCAGTGCGTCGGCCTTTAGTGGCTGCGCGGGGCTCTTCTTTACGCTCACGGCGCTCATTGTCTTCCGCGCGCTTAGCTGGACGACGCTCTTGCTTGCGAGCAGGTGTCGGCGCAACCACTTCATCAACCACCGGTAAGGTGATATCTGCTGGCGGCTCAGGCTTTTCAGCAGCTACAGGCGCCGCTTTAGGCGCTGCAGGCTTTTCAACCACTGGCTCAGGCTCAGGCTTAGCAGCAGGGGCTGGCTTAGCTTTTTCCGCCGCAGCCTCTTGCGCCTTCTGCTCAGCTTGCAGCTTGGCCAAATCTTTTTGCTTTTCAGCTTCAATTTCTTCAGCGCTACGCTTTACGTAGGTTCTCTTTTTACGTACTTCAACACTAATGGTTTTACTACCAGGCGTACGTAAAGTAGTTGTGGTTTTACGCTGTAAAGTAATTTTCTTAGAGTTATCAGCTTTAGTACCGCTGCCTTTCTCTAAAAAAGACAAAAGCTTTTGCTTTTCAGTCTCACTCACTTGTTGGTCGGCACTTGTATGTGCCAGACCTGCCTCATGCATTTGTTGCAGTAGGCTTTCTACTGGCGTGTTCACTACTTTAGCCAGTTCTTTAACCGTGACTTGCGTCATGAACTTCTCTCCTCGATTTCGAGCAGGTCATCAATTGACTGCTCTGCTAGGTCTTCGCGGCTGAGCACTCCGCGGTCGGCCAGCTCAACAGCCAGCTCTTTGCTCATGCCCGTTAAGTCGAGCAAGTCTTGTTCTGGCTGGATATCAGCCAATTTCTCTTCAGTTGCAATGGCGCGCGTTAATAAACAGTTCTTGGCACGTGTGCGCAGCTCCATCACGATATCTTCATCGAAACCTTCGATGTTAAGCATTTCTTCCATTGGCACATAAGCCACTTCATCTAAACTGGTGAAACCTTCATCCACCAACACTTGCGCTAGATCCTCATCAACCTCAAGATCTCTAACAAAGAGCTGGACTAAATCACCGGTTTCTTCTTCCTGGCGCGCCTGAATTTCTTCCTGACTCATTACATTCAGCGTCCAGCCAGTTAACTGCGAGGCCAAGCGTACGTTTTGACCGCCACGTCCAATGGCTTGCGCTAGATTTTCTGCTGCAACCGCGATATCCATCGTATGTGTATCTTCATCCACAATAATGGCTACCACTTCAGCAGGTGACATGGCACTGATAACAAATTGCGCCGGGTTATCATCCCACAGCACAATATCAACGCGCTCACCACCGAGCTCACTGGATACTGCTTGTACCCGCGAACCGCGCATACCAATACAGGCACCCTGTGGGTCAATGCGCTTGTCTTTAGAGCGCACCGCTATTTTAGCACGGGAGCCCGGATCACGAGCTGCCGCCATAATCTCAATCAAACCCTCTGAAATCTCTGGAACTTCAATATTGAATAGTTCCATAATCATTTCAGGAGCGGTGCGTGACAAGATCAATTGCGGGCCGCGGTTTTCTGAGCGAATATCCTGCAGCAAGGCCCGCACGCGAGCACCGACACGGAAAGTTTCCCGTGGGATAATGTCTTCGCGGGCTAAAATTGCTTCAGCATTGTTACCCAAATCAACAATAATATTGTCTCGGGTAACTTTTTTAACCGTGCCAAAAACAATCTCACCGAGTTTGCTGCGGTACGCTTCAACGATTTGTGCACGCTCAGCTTCACGTACTTTTTGTACGATAACCTGCTTCGCTGTTTGTGCCGCAATCCGTCCAAACTCGATGGAATCAATTTTCTCTTCAATAATATCGCCAACAGCTGGATTCTCGGTACGCTTTTCAGCCATATCAATGGTCAGCTGGTGCGCAGGATCATCAAAATCAGCTTCTTCAACGACAGTCCAGCGGCGGAATGTTTCATATTCGCCGGTGTCGCGATCAATTGCCACGCGTAATTCGACTTCATCTTCGTAATTTTTTTTCGTCGCCGTGGCCAATGCCAACTCCAGCGCTTCGAAAATCACCGCTGGCGGAACACCTTTTTCATTAGAAACTGATTCAACAACCAGTAAAATATCTTTGCTCATCGCATGCCTCGCCTTTCGCAAACTACAGGAGTCGCGGAGTCCGTCTTGTTATTCAAAGTTCGGGAGTATATTTGCCTTTTCAATCAGATCGATAGGCAACAGGTACTCATACTCATCCACCTGAACAACCACATCCTGATCTTCTACTGATCGAATCAGCCCTTGATAGCTGCGACGCTCCTCAACCGGAGAGCGCAACTTAATTTTAACTTGCTCGCCTATATACTGAGTAAACTGCTCGAGTGTAAACAGTGGGCGATCTATACCTGGAGAAGAAACTTCCAGCGTGTACTCGGAACTGATTGGATCTTCAACATCCATCACAGCGCTCAGCTGACGGCTGACGGTCTCACAATCATCAATTAAAATTCCATTCTCATGGTCAATATAAACACGCAACACCGAGTGACGGCCTTGAGCAACGTACTCAATACCCCAGCATTGATATCCCAGCGCTTCAATCACTGGTGTCAATATGCCCTGCAACTGCTCCAGCTTGCTCGTCATCCGACCTCCAATGCACGCTGTAGAAATAAAAAATGGGCCTAACGCCCATCCAGAAATGTAAAATCTATCTGTTAAACCTAATAAAAAGCCCCTTACTAGGGGCTTTTTATGCTGGGTGCTTGACGTATAAAGCACCGCGCGAAAACTGTATCACTCAAATTCGATGAGTAATTGTACAGCGCTAGCTCACTACAGTCAAGCAAGCAGAAACAAGACGACCCGCTATACAGCAGGTCGTTTTGTTATATGGTGCCGAGAAGGGGACTCGAACCCCTACAGCCTAATGGCCACTACCACCTCAAGGTAGCGTGTCTACCAATTCCACCACCTCGGCAAAATCACTTTATTCTACAACAGGCACATCGCTGTTACTTTCTTTAGCTGCAGGTTTACTGCTTTCCACCCGAGGAATATCTTCCAACGCTGGCTTCTGCTCTTCTAGCTGCACTTCTAATACAGCTGGATCAGGTAGACCCAGGCCTGAAACTGCAGCAGCACGCTCTGTAGCATAAAATGCTAAACCCAGACTGGTGGCAAAAAACAATGCAGCTAAAATCGCGGTAAAACGACTCAAAAAGTTACTTGAGCCTTGCGAGCCAAATACAGTCCCAGACGCGCCAGAACCAAACGAAGCCCCTGCCTCTGCACCTTTGCCCTGTTGAATCAGAACAAAACCTACAAGACCAATTGCGATAACTAAGTGAGCAATATTGATAACTGTTTCCAGCATTCTAGTTTCCCGCAGCGCGACATATCGCACTAAATTCTTTTGCATTGAGGGAGGCGCCGCCTACAAGCCCCCCATCGATATCTGCCTGAGCAAACAGCTCAGCAGCATTAGCGGCCTTTACACTGCCGCCATATAAAATTCTTAAATCTTGCGCAGCTTTTGCGCAGTAGTTTGCCACATGCGCACGTATTTGTGCATGTATTTCTTGCGCCTGCTCAGGTGTCGCTGTCAGACCAGTACCTATTGCCCAGATCGGCTCATAAGCAATCACTGCATTCTGCAAAACCTCTACACCCAACTCAAGCAGCACTGCATCCACTTGGCGCTGCACTGTTGACGCGGCATCACCGGCTTCACGCTCGGCTAGGGTCTCACCAACACACAGAATTGGCGTTAAACCTGCAGCTTGTGCTGCAACAAACTTGCGGCATATTACACTATCAGTTTCTTCTTGCAACTGTCTTCGCTCAGAATGTCCAACCAGCACCATGGCACAACCGACATCTTTAAGCTGCAAAGCCGAGGTTTCGCCGGTCATGGCACCCTCCTCAACTTGCACCGCACAATCCTGGGAACCTACCACAATAGGACTTCCAGCAAGGCGCTCAACCACAGACTGCAGATGAAGCAGACCTGGAAACACTGCCACATCGATAGTCTCGGGCAAGGTTTGCTCGGCCAGCTCAGTTAACAGTGTTTTAATGCTGGTACGGGTACCATGCATTTTCCAATTTCCAGCTACCAATGGGCGACGCATATAAAACCTCTTCGCTCAAAGTGGGCGCAGATATTACTCAAGCGCAATAAAAGATGCAAGCAAAATCAACCACATACCGC